>Ga0209654_1001220_pt1 | contig 21087 bp, 17 predicted proteins | sample SaaInl1SG_22_DNA_FD_184646 | JGI IMG/M metagenome (GOLD analysis project Ga0209654, IMG submission 184646) | Marine microbial communities from expanding oxygen minimum zones in the Saanich Inlet - ESP_161SG_22_DNA (SPAdes) (version 2) | ecosystem: Environmental > Aquatic > Marine > Intertidal... | reverse complement strand
ATGATGGACCAGCGGCACTGATCCATCCATAGCGCTGCCTGTATTTGAACAGGATTTTGGTTAGGCTTTGCCCATCAAATCGGCCGTCATGGCACGATGCTTTGACAGCAAATGCTGCATATCCATGCTCACAAGCTGGCCTTGGTCGACAATGATTTTGCCATTGATGATCGTATAGCTGGTTTTGATGGGGCCGCAGAATAACAGCCCCGCCAGCAAATCCCATTCAGCACCAGCAAAATCAATGCCGCGGCAATCAAAAGCAGCGATATCGGCAGCATAGCCCGGTGCCAGAACGCCGATATCATCACGGTTCAAGACCGCCGCGCCGCCGCGTGTTGCAAGCGCCAAAGATTCACGCGCCGTCATGGCATCACCCGATTTCATCACCCGCTGCAACAGCATCGCCTGACGCGCCTCATTCAGCATATGACCACTATCATTCGATGCTGATCCATCAACGCCAAGGCCGACTTTCACGCCAGCATCAATCATTTCACGAACCGGCGCGATGCCGCTTGATAGGCGCATATTTGAACAGGGGCAATGGGCAATGCCGGTTCCGGTGCGGGCAAACAGGTTAATTTCCCGTGGGTCAAGCTGCACACAATGCGCATGCCAGACATCATTGCCAATCCATTCGACAGCTTCGATATATTCGCCCGGACGCATGCCAAAGCTGGCAAGGCTATAGTCAATATCTTCGCTATTTTCGGCCAAATGCGTATGCATGCCAACCTGATAGGCGCGTGCCATATGGGCGGTTTCCCGCATCAAATCCATGCTGACCGAAAAGGGCGAACAAGGGGCAAGTGCCACACGATGCATAGCGTAACGATCGGCATTGTGATGCGTTTCGATCAGGCGCTGGCAATCCGCCAGAATCGCAGGTTCAGCTTCGGTCAGGCGGTCAGGTGGGAGCCCGCCTTTTGATTCGCCAATGCTCATTGATCCCCGGGTGCCATGAAACCGCATGCCAATATCAGCCGCCGCCGCAAAGGAATCATCAAGCCGCGCGCCGTTTGGATATAGATAGAGATGATCAGATGATGTGGTGCAGCCGCTAAGCGCAAGCTCGGCCATCGCAAGCGCGTTTGACCAGTAAATATGATCAGGGCCAAGATTGCACCAGATCGGATAGAGCGTTTGCAACCAGCCAAATAATGGGGCATTTTGCGCCGCTGGAACGGCGCGTGTAAGATTTTGAAACATATGATGATGCGTATTGACCATGCCCGGTATCACCAAATGGCCGGTCATATCAATCACCGTATCAGCGTCAGCCGGTAAAGAGCCTGTATCGCCAACGGCCTCGATGACCCCGTTACGGGCAAACAGGCCGCCATTTTTGATTTCGGCACCGCAATGATCACCCGGGCGTCCTACATGCGCTGCAGACAGGCTGCTGCCCGCATCGCGTGGCCCCATCGTGCATAGCAGGTCGGCATTCTTCAACAGAAGCGTTTTATCAGCCATAATTGATATATTCCTGTCATAGATATGCCGCCGAATCATGGGATCCGGCGGCATGATGATTGATCCTTATCATGGCCTTGCGTGTATTCGTCTCGCAAGACTTCTTTTTGATTAATCGATATCTTTTGGAATCAACAGGTTCAAGATCACCGAAATCGCTGCCGCAGGAAGCAAACCTGACACCATTAGCATTTCCAATGAATCGGGCAGATGCTGCATTGATTTTGGCACCGCTTGAATGCCAAGCCCAACCGATAGTGACATTGCCAAAATGATCATATTGCGGCGGTTCCAATGCACATCTGACAACATGTTAATGCCAGCGCTAACAACCATACCAAACATCACGATCACGCCGCCGCCCAAAACCGAGATTGGCATTGCCGCAACAACGGCACCAACCTTTGGAATGAGACCACAAGCGACAAGGAACAAGGCACCAAGCGTGACAACCGAACGGCTCATCACACCTGTCATCGAGATCAATCCGACATTCTGGCTGAATGACGTGTTTGGCAAACCGCCAAATAAACCAGCGATAAAGCTGCCAAAACCATCAGCATAAGTGCCACCCGATAGCTCTTTATCAGTGGCTTCGCGGTTTGCACCACCTTTGGCAATGCCCGAAATATCACCAACTGTTTCAATGGCGCTGACAAGCGACATTAAGCACATGCCGATAATGGCAAAGGCGCTAAACTCGACGCCATATTTGAACGGCTGCGGCACGGCAAACCAAGCCGCCTTGGCAACACCGCCAAAATTAACCGCACCCGTCAGATAGCCAACAACATAACCGGCAATCAAGCCGATTAGAATGGCCGCAGATGACATGGTGCCGCGGGTGAAGAATTTGAAACCAAGGGCAACGAAGATCACCACGAGCGCAAGACCCCAGCGGCTGAAATCGCCCCATTCAGGTGCGTTCATTTGAAAAGCTGCGGCACCACCAGACGCATATTTAATGCCGACTGGCAGTAATGCCAAGCCAATGGCGGTAATCACAATGCCCGTCACCAATGGCGGAAACCAATGGCGAATACGGCCAATGACACTGCCAAGAAATGTATGAAACAGACCGGCAACAATCACCGCGCCGAACAAGGCGGCCATGCCACTGGTTTTCACGATACCAATCATGATCGGAACAAAGGCAAAGCTTGTTCCCTGCATGACAGGCAGTCTTGCGCCAATCGGGCCAAAGCCGATTGTCTGGAATAATGTGGCAACCCCCGCAAACAGCATCGCCATTTGCACAAGATAGACCATATCCTCACCACCAAAAGCAAAACCAGCAGCGCCGGCGATGATAATTGATGGCGTGACGTTACTGGCAAACATTGCCAGAACATGCTGGATTCCAAGGGCAGTACGCGGCCCAAGCGGTATCTCATGATTTGGATCTTTAAGTTGCTCGGACGTGCCGATTTTCGGATTGGTCATTTTAAATTCCCCCTTTAGTTAGCCAATAGAAAAAGCCTAGGGCGAATTTGCCATTCTGCAAGTTAAATCGCATCTCTCTAATGGTGAAAATAATAAAAAATAAAACATTATCAATTAGATATTCATTTTACGGTTTTGATAATTCATGGGGAATTAGGCTCGTAAGCGTATCTGACTAGCAATTTTGCTGAATAGGCAGTAAGAGACAAAGAGAATTTTTGCCGTTATTTACCGGTTTCGGATCGGGCTTTGCGGCTAGATAGATGAATGCTAAACCGACATATAGATTTCAAGGAGATAGAGAATGGGTTACGCAATGGCAGCCGCCAAACCGGGTGGGTCTGAAGTTCTTCATAAAATCATGCTTGGGGATTTAACCCCCGCAGCAGGCGAAGTGTTGATCAAGCATGACGCGGTTGGCATTAATTTTCTTGATATCTATATCCGCAACGGTGCCTATCCATGGCCAGTTGATGGGGATCTTATTCTTGGGTCTGAAGGCGCTGGGATCATCGAGGCGGTTGGCAGTGATGTTAAGGGTCTGGCTGTTGGCGACCGGGTTGGCTATACGCTTGCCAATGGTGCCTATGCAACCCACCGGGTGATTGACGCCGCCTATGTTGTCAAGCTGCCTGATAATGTGCCAAGTGATTTGGCCGCATCGATCATGCTCAAAGGCTTGACCGTCGCCTATCTTATCCATGACAGCTATGCGGTCAAGCCAGGTGATACAGTGCTGTTTCACGCTGCGGCTGGCGGCGTTGGTTTGATTGCCGGTCAATGGCTAAAGGCACTTGGTGCCAAGACAATTGGCACGGCTGGCGGTGCCGAAAAATGCGCACTTGCCAAGGCCAATGGATTTGATCATGTGATTGATTATACCAATACTGATTTCGAAGCCGAAGTGATGCGCCTGACCAATGGCGAAGGCGTGAATGTGGCTTATGATTCGGTTGGCAAAGACACAATGGCGCGAACCATTACATCGACGAAACGGCGCGGCACGATCATCGCCTTTGGCCAATCATCAGGGCCATATGCCGATTTCAAAATCACCGATCTTTCAAAAGGGTCTTATTATCTGAGCCGTCCAACATTGTTTCATTTTGTGGGCGACCGATCATGGCTTGATGCGGCATCGGTAAAATTATTCAAGGCAGTTACCGATGGCACAATCAATGTGTCGATCAATCAGCGTTTTGCCCTGGAAGATGTAGCGAAAGCGCATGACGCGCTAACGGGCCGTGCCACAACAGGTTGTACGATATTGACTGTTTAGCCAAATAATTATCTAGCCAGGCAACTGGCTGGGCAAGTCGCTGGCTGGGCGTTTGGTCATTATTTAAGGTGCTGGGATAAAGTCTCGCGTCTTTGAAAAAAATTAAGGGGCTGCCAATGGCAGCCCCTTTTTTATGATCGTTATTTTGGTCTTCGCCATTATCGCATGCGCGATATTATGCGCCTTGCTGAGGCCGCATATCGGTTTGGCTGATGCCGGCGACCGATACTGGCTTTTTCATTGCGTCGCGACGGAATGGCTCGCCAAGCTCTTGGTTCAACAGCACTTCGATAAAGGTGGTCACGCCATCATTCATCTGGGCGTCAACCGCCTTGGCCAATGCATCGCGAAGCTCATCCATTGTCGAAACAGCAACGCCTTCAACACCACATGCCTTGGCAACACCAGCATAAGAGACCTGCTGATCAAGCTCGGTGCCAACAAAGTTATCGTCAAACCACAAGGTTGTGTTGCGCTTTTCGGCGCCCCACTGATAGTTGCGGAAAATCACCATGGTGATGGCTGGCCATTCTTCGCGGCCAATTGCCGACATTTCATTCATCGAAATGCCAAAGGCACCATCGCCAGCAAAGCCAACAACCGGAACATCACGGCGGCCAATTTTGGCCCCCATGATTGACGGCAGGCCATAGCCGCAAGGTCCGAACAGACCCGGCGCCAGATATTTACGGCCTTCTTCAAATGTTGGATAGGCGTTACCAATCGCGCAATTATTGCCAATGTCAGATGAAATGATTGCATCTTTTGGCAGCGCCGATTGGATCGCACGCCATGCCATGCGAGGCGACATTTTCTTTGGCTCACGGTCACGCGCACGCTCGTTCCATGTTGTTCCTGGATCATCATCTTCATGGTCAAGCGATGTCAGCTCTTGCGCCCATGCTGATTTGGTTGTGGCAATGAGTTCTTTACGGCTGCTGCGGCCGCTATCGCCAGCGGTGCTTGCCAGCTTATCAAGAATGCTCATGGCAACTTTTTTGGCGTCGCCAACGATGCCCACTGAAACTGGCTTAGTTAGGCCGATGCGATCAGGGTTGATATCAACCTGGATGATCTTGGCATCTTTTGGCCAATAATCGATGCCGTAACCGGGAAGTGTTGAAAATGGATTCAGGCGCGTGCCCAAAGCCAGAACAACATCGGCCTTGGCAATCAGTTCCATACCGGCTTTTGATCCGTTATAGCCAAGTGGGCCGGCAAATAGCGGATGTGAACCCGGGAATGCGTCATTATGCTGATAGCCACAGCACACAGGCGCATCAAGACGCTCGGCCAATTTCATTGATGCATCGATTGCGCCACCAATAACAACGCCAGCACCGTTCAACAGAACTGGGAATTTGGCTTCTGACAGCAAAGCTGCGGCTTGGCTGATGGCATCTTCGCCGCCTGATGGGCGCTCAAATTCAACAATCGCCGGCAATTCAATATCAATGATTTGTGTCCAGAAATCGCGTGGGATATTGATTTGGGCTGGAGCTGATGCACGTTTTGCCTGAAGGATAACGCGGTTCAATGTTTCGGCAATGCGTGTCGGGTCGCGGACTTCTTCTTGATACGCAACCATGTCTTTGAACAAAGCCATTTGTTCAACTTCCTGAAAACCACCTTGACCAAGTGTTTTATTGGCCGCTTGTGGCGTGACCAATAGCAATGGCGTATGGTTCCAATAAGCTGTTTTGACCGGAGTTACGAAATTGGTGATGCCAGGGCCATTTTGCGCAACCATCATCGACATTTTGCCGGTGGCGCGGGTAAAGCCGTCGGCCATCATACCTGCATTACACTCATGCGCGGCGTCCCAGAAGGTAATACCGGCCTGTGGGAATAGGTCAGAAATTGGCATCATTGCAGAGCCAATAATGCCAAAAGCATTTTCAATGCCATGCATTTGCAATACTTTTACAAACGCTTCTTCGGTTGTCATCTTCATGAGTTGTCACCCTGTCGTTAAATCAAGTTACTGTTACAAATGGTATGTCGTCAGATGTTTGTCTTTCGGCCTGTCGTATCTTGCCTCAAGACTATCTCGGACGCCGACCGGAAACTTTAGGCGATGGTTGTACTATCATTTTTCGGCGAAGCCAAGCTGACTTTGGTACCAGTTGTGGCTAAAAATAGATCCAGTCAATCAGACTTGCTTTTTCTCAAATCTTGGCGAAGATGATTTATCGGTAATGTGGCGTCCGGCGATTTCAATCAATGCGGTCTTTTACATATAGGTAATCGGTAAGACCAAGGGCAAATCGAGGCGTAATGCGCCCACCATTTCGGGATGAGGTTTTTTGATGAAGGTAACAGCGCTAGCGCCTGCAATGGGCGCCGAGATAACGGGTGTTGATCTAAGTGCGGCGCATGATGACGGGCTTATTGCCGAATTGCGCGCTGTCTGGCTTGAATATCAAATGATCGTGATTCGTGGGCAAAATATCACACCGGCGCAACAACTGGGCTTTGCCAGTGCCATTGGTGATCCTGACATCTATCCGTTCCTGACCGGCCTTGACGGGTTTCCGATGATTACCGAAGTGCTGAAAAAAGAAGATGAAAAGGTCAATTTTGGCGGTATCTGGCATTCCGATACGACCTATCAAAAATGCCCGCCAATGGCGACATTGCTCTATGCCAAGGAACTGCCACCACTTGGCGGCGATACGCTCTTTGCCAGCCAATATGATGCCTATGACCAATTGTCGGATTCATTGCGTGCGGTTCTTGACGGGCTATGGGCAGTGAATGCAGCGGGCAAAAAGCGGGTGGCGTCAACCCGAAGCGAACGGTTAAAGGATTCGGGAAGCGGCGTTGATCCTGACGCGTTGGTTGGCATTCATCCGGTGGTGCGAACGCATCCCGAAACGGGTCGCAAGGCGCTATTTGTCAATGCGGCGCATACGGTCGCATTCGACGGCTGGAGCGAGGAGGAAAGCCGCGGGCTTTTAGACTATCTGTTCACGCATCAGATTTCGCCTGAATTTCAATGCCGGTTGCGTTGGCAGGTTGGTGATGTTGCTTTTTGGGACAATCGTTGCGTGCAGCATTACCCATTGAATGATTATCATGGATATCGCCGGCTATTGCATCGCATAACGCTGAAAGGTGATGTGCCTGTCTAATTTGGCCCTGCCTTTGATAATGGAATGCAAGAAGGTCAATCAGCAATAATATAAGGTTTTTTCGATTTAAATGTCGCAACTTTAGTGATTAATTGCGCATTCAGGGCCAGTTTGTGTTGCGTCAGGTATAATTTTTCATTTTAATGGCAAGTTCTTACTTGGCGTCTTGATCAAAATCGAGCAAGTTAAGGCCGAGCTCTAATGTTCAATTCTGGGAGGAATTAAGAATGTATAATAAACTATCAATAGCGCTGGGTACGGCCCTTGCTGTTGGGGTTGCCGGTGTTGCCGGTGGTGCCATGGCGAAAGTCGAAGGCGACACCATCATCCTTGGGTCAGCAATCTCACTTTCTGGTAAATATTCTACCAATGGTTTGCACACACAGCGCGGATATGATTTTGCAGTTGATCGTATCAACGAAAAAGGTGGCGTTAAAGTTGGTGGCAAAAGCTACAAGCTTGCGGTCAAATATTATGATGACGAATCAACACCTGCACGTGCAACACAGCTTGCCGAGCGTTTGATCCAGCAGGACGGCGTTGAATTCATGCTTGGGCCATATGGCACAGGTCTGACCAAAGCTGTTGCACCAGTGACTGAAAAGTTTGGCGTGCCAATGGTTGAGGCCGAGGGCGCATCTCGCTCTTTGTTCACGCAAGGCTACAAGTACATGTTCGCGGTTCTGTCAACTTCTGAATATTACCTTGCGCCAGTTCTTGACGTTGTCGCACAGCGTGCAAAATCAGAAGGCAAAGATCCTGCAAAAATGCGGATCGGTATGGCCTTTGAAAATGACGGTTTCTCACTTGACGTTCGTGCCGGTGTTCTTGACGTTGCCAAGAAATACAACATGAAAATCGTGATTGACGACAAATTGCCAGCTGACCTTTCAGACATGTCAGCAACCTTGACCAAGTTCAAGGCGCTAAAGCCTGACATTCTTCTGGTTTCTGGTCACTCAAAAGGCGCAGCGACTGCTGCACGTCAGATTGAGGAAATGAAAATTCAGGCACCTGTTGTTGCGATCACACATTGTGAAGCTGCAAAGGTTCATGAGAAGTTTCCAAAATCAGCAAACGGCATGATGTGCCCAACGCAGTGGCTGTCAAACCTGCCAAAGAAAGATGCTTACTTCGGTACAGCATCGCAGTGGAACGAAGATTTCAAGAAGCTGCATCCTAGCTACTCAGCAGTTCCTTATCAGACAGCTCAGGCATCTGCCGCTGTTCTGGTTTTCAAGGACGCATTTGAGCGTGCAAACAGCTTTGACCAGAAACTAGTTCGTGACGCATTGGCAGCAACAAACATGGAAACCTTCTATGGCGATATCAAATTCGCACCGGAAGGCAACAACATTGCTAAGCCGATGTTCTATCGTCAAATTGGTGCAGATGGCAGCTACAAGCCGATCGTTTCACCAGCTGACATGACGTTCCCACGGAAAGCCAACTACTAATCAACCAATCTCACTACGGGAAGCCCAATTCGGGCTTCCCGTTATTTTTGCAGGTCCCTATTTTTCTTGAATTCGGGCTGGAGGAATCATGTTAGACAATCTTCAATTGCTGTTTGTTTACGCGCCTGTGATGAACATTCAGATGATCTTAGACGGCATCTTTGTTGGTGCTGTTTTCGCGCTGTCAGCCTATGGACTGGCGCTTGTATGGGGCGTGATGAATGTGAAAAACCTTGCTCAGGGTGACTTTGTCATCATGGGTGGTTATGTCGCTTTCTCGCTTTACAAGCTTGGCATTCACCCTGTTATTGCCATCCCTATCGTGGCCGTTTGTATGTTCATGTTCGGCTGGATCGTTTATATAATGATCATTCGCCGGGTGATTGACAACGACATGTTTGTTTCATTATTGGCAACCTTTGGCCTGTCACTTTTGCTTCAGCAGGTTATGAACCTGATCTATGGGCCAGAAGTTCAAACCATTGATTCGCATTTTCCGATTTTCACAATGTTCGATGATTTTGTGACCATTCCGGTGGTTAAGATTGTGTCTTTGGCACTTGCCATGATCTTCGCGCTTGCTGTGGTTATCTTTATGAAAAAATCCCGTATGGGGCAGGCCATCCGCGCAACAGCGCAGGATGCACGCGCCGCACGAGTGCTTGGCATCAATACGGATAATGTTTATGCCTTTACCTATTCATTGAACGCTTCGATTTGTGGCGTTGCCGGTGTATTGGTTTCAATGATCTGGGTGCTTCAACCTTTCTACGGCATTGTTTACTCACTTCGGACATTCGCCATTGTGACGGCAGCCGGTCTCGGCAATTTGCCAGCCGTTATCGGCATGAGCTTTGCGCTTGGCTGGGTTGAGCAATATGCTGGCATTATTGCCGGTGCCGAATGGCAGGTTGCTTCGGCAGTCTTTATGCTACTTGGGGTCCTCATGTGGCGACAAATTCAATTGCGGCGTCAGCGGCAGGTGGTACGGTAATGACTAAAAATCAAATTCTACTTTATCTCGCAATCGCGATTTCGGGTGTTGTGGGGCCAATTCTGTTCCCGAACTACATCCAGCAAATGGCGGTTCTTTGGGTCATGGTTCTGATGGCCTCAACATGGGATATTACAGGCGGCCAGATGGGGTACAACTCACTTGGCAACATCACCTTCTTTGGCGTTGGCATGTATATCTCGGCGGTTATTCAGGTCTCAATGTTCTATGATATCGCGCTTTATACCGCGTCATACGGCGCGATTAAGCCGGTCTTTACCGACGAGCAATATTTCAGCGGCTTAGCCATGGGTATTTTGGCTGGTGGTGTTGGCTGTGTGGTTCTTGCCCGCCTTCTTGGGGCCGTGGTATTCGGTCTTCGTGGGCCATATTTCGCCATTGGTACACTTGGTGTGGCGATTGCGGCAGGTCAGATTGCTGGAACGATTGACACGATTGGTGGCGGTGCTGGTATCTCAATGCCGTTTTTCCCTTGGGATATTCACTTCCGCTCAACCTTCTTTTATATCATCTGTTTTGTGCTGGCGATCTTATCGCATTTCACCATCCGCTGGATGTTCTCAACGCAGTTCGGTTTGGCAGCAAATGCAATTCGTGATGATGAAGACAAAGCCGAAGCCATGGGCATTCCAACCATGAAGTACAAACAATTTGGATGGGGCATTGCCGCATTCTATATGGGCTGTAGCGGTGCCGTCTTTGGAAATATGGTTGGCTATATCGAGCCGATTGAGGTGGCTTTTCCGGCGCCAACATTTGGTATCTTCATGGTGGCAATGGCGCTTCTCGGCGGCAAAGGCACCTTGTGGGGCCCGGTTCTTGGTGCGGTCTTGTTCCATGTTATCAAAGAAACCACATGGACCTATCTTCTTGGGTGGCAGTGGGTGGCTCTTGGTCTGATCCTGATTGTAAACATTGTTTACTTCCAGCAGGGCATCATGGGCTGGTTGCAAACCAAATATCCTGAAAAATTTGGCATCACCGTCGATCAATCCACCACACAAGCGAAAGAGGAGGCATAAATGGCTGACCCAATTATTGCAGTTAATAACGTCTCCAAAGCCTATGGCGGTGTTAAAGCAAATGTCGATATCTCACTGACAGTAGAGCGGGGCTCGATCACTGGCATTATTGGGCCGAACGGTTGTGGCAAAACCACATTGTTCAACTCGATTGTGGGCTATCATCCGATTGATGCCGGTTCAATCAAATTTGATGATACCGAAATTTCCAAGCTTCGCGTTGGTGACATCGCGCGGCTTGGCATGTTGCGGACATTCCAGCAAACCCGTATCTACAGCAAAATGGACTGTGTCGATAACATGCAGATTTCGGTATCGCATCGTGAAGGGTCATCAAATTCAATGTTTGCAAGTCGTCGTGGTGAAATCCGCGATCGCGCCGAGCATCTGCTTGAATTTGTGGGTCTCTATTCCAAGCGAAGCTTGATCTCGGGCGATTTGTCCTTTGGTCAGCAAAAGCTTTTGGAATTTGCGATGGCATTGATGAACGAACCAAAAGTACTTCTCCTTGATGAGCCAACTGCCGGTATTAACCCAACATTGATCAATGGATTGATTGACCGGTTAAGACGGGCAAATGAAGAGCTTGGCATCACCTTGTGCGTGATTGAACATAATATGCGGGTGATCATGAATCTTGCCTCGCACATCTATTGTTTGTCGAACGGCAAGATGCTGGCAAATGGCAAACCAGAAGAACTACAAAATGATCCACGCGTTATTGACGCGTATCTTGGAGGGCACTAATGGCCAAAGAACCGGTAAAAAAGACCGCTGCGAAAGCTGCTGCGGCAAAAAAGGCAACAGCGAAAAAGCCAGCATCTAAAGCAGCTGCGCCGAAAAAAGTCGTTGTGAAAAAGGCGCCGGTGAAAAAAGCTGCCGTGAAAAAAGCACCAGCCAAAGCTGCCGTGAAAAAAGCACCAGCCAAAGCTGCCGTGAAAAAAGCACCAGCCAAAGCTGCCGTGAAAAAAGCACCAGCCAAAGCCGCTGCCGCAAAAAAAGCACCAGTGAAAAAGGCTGTTGCTAAAAAGGCACCAGCCAAAGCCGCGAGAAAAGGCAAGAAAAACGTCAGCGGTTATGGCGGTGGTTCAGTTGATGTTGTGATGTCGGTTGATCAGGTGGCGCGTGAAGCGGCGTCGATTGCCGCAAATGCACCAACAATCGCCGAATTGGAAAAGCTGGCCAATAAAGACAATTATCTGACCATTAACAACCTTCGGGCAGGCTATGGCAAAATGGAAATTTTGCATGAATTCAGCCTTCGCATTGGTCGTGGCCAGTCTTTGTGTTTGATTGGGCCGAACGGTGCCGGTAAATCAACTGTGCTTCATTCGATCTTTGGCTTTACCAATATTTTTTCCGGATCGATCATTGTTGATGGAAAAGATGTAACCGCCTTGACACCATCGCAAAAACTGTCAGAAGCAGGCATTGCCTATATCCTTCAGGATAAGTCAGTATTCCCGCAAATGACCGTTGAAGAAAATCTGCTGATGGGTGGTTTTTTGAAAGACCGTCCGGCCGAAGCGAAAGCTGCTGCCGAAATGGTATTTGATAAATACAGCCGTCTTGCTGACCGGCGTGACAAGCCTGCAGGCGTTCTGTCAGGCGGTGAGCGTCGTCTTCTCGAGATTTCACGGGCATTGGTGATGCAGCCACAGGTTCTGCTGGTTGACGAGCCGTCAATTGGTCTTGAGCCGCGCTTTATCGATATGGTGTTCGAAATTCTGGAAGATTTGCAGAAAAAAGACGGCAAAACCATTATCATGGTTGAGCAGAATGCCAAGAAGGGTCTGGCCTTTGCTGATATTGGCTATGTTCTGGTATCAGGTGAAACAGCCATTGCCGACATGGGTAATGACCTGCTGGAAAACCCAGATGTTGGCCGGTTGTTCCTCGGCGGCTAAGCCCGTCAGATATGTCTATCAAAGCATCGCATGGCAACATGCGGTGCTTTTTTTTGCCTTTCGCCGTGATCGCATCAAAGCTTGGCAAGGCGGTAACAGCATGATTTAATCATGGTCTCTAATCGGGCAGGCAGTATGCTCTGCCCTTTGTCTTTTCTGCCCACCTGATCGAATCTCGGTTTACCGCTTGGTGATAAATGATATCTGGTGATCGTCCGACACATCTTTTAATTCTTCTCAGCCTTGCGGGTATTTTGGCATTGCTTAGCTTTGCGCTTTGGCCGGTATTCCTGACAAGCCTTGGCCGTGAATGGGGCCTTAGCAATACGGATATCGGGTTGGTGAGTGGTGCTTATTTTCTTGGCTATTTGATTGCAACGCCCGTTTTGGTTGGTTTGACCGATCGCGTTGATGCACGGCTGATCTTTTTGGGTGGTTGTGCTTTTGGTGCTGCTGGCTGTCTTAGCTTTGCGCTATTGGCGCATGATTTCTGGTCGGCAGCATCGTGTTGGGCCTTGGTTGGGGCGGGGCTTGCGGGAACCTATATGCCCGGATTGCAAATTCTGAATGCGCGTTTGGATGATGCGGCACGGGTTCGCTCAGTGCCGTGGTATACGGCCTGTTTTGGCATTGGTACGGGGGGATCATTCGCCTTGATGGGAGTTTTGCTTGCCTATGCAGATTGGCGGCTGGCGGCCTATCTTGGGGCAGGCGGCGCCGTGCTAGCCGCAATGCTGATCCTGTTTTTGGTTCAGCCCTGCCATATCGCACCATTACCAGCCAATCAAAAGAAACGCCATCCATTGGATTTACGGCCAGCATTTCGAAAGCCGGTCGCGCTTGGCTATATCCTTGCTTATGGTACCCACACCTATGAATTATTTGCCTTTCGCACATGGAGCTTTGCGCTTTTGGTATTTTTGGCCAGTCGCGCCGATGGCGGCATGGGGATTGGGGCAGTTACAACGATTGTAAGCCTGATTACGGTCACTGGCATGCTTGCTTCTTTGCTTGGGGCGCGTCTATGCCTTGCTTTTGGGCGGCACCGGGTCATTGCGTTGATTGGGGGCGCAACGGCGCTGGTCAGCGTCCTTGTTGCCCTTAGTCTTGATGGGCCGGTTTGGGTCGCGGTTGCCGGATTATGGATCTATAACGGTTTTATCATGCTTGATTCAGGCGCCTTGACTACCGGAACGGTTGAGGCTGGTGATGCCTATGATCGGGGCGCTTTGCTCGCGGTTCATTCAATGATTGGGTTTGGTGGAGGTGCGCTTGGCGGGCCGGTTGTTGGCTATGTTCTGGATCAGGCAGGTGGCGCCAGCATAATGGGGGCGTGGTTTTACGCCCTGCTGGCGATGGGTGCCGGATCAGCCATTGTTTTTGCTGTTCAACGGCATTTCTGGCGCAGGATTGGTTGAGCCTATCCCGCGCCAAACTCAGTTTGCTAATCGCCTAGCTGTGCTTAACGGCGGCGTTTCAATGTGCCTTGGCCGCCTTGTGGTGTGGCATTGCGGCTTGGCCGCGCTGCGCCAACACGCTTTTTCGGGGCGGGTGATGCGCGTCTTGCGTCACCATCACCGCGCTCGGATGAGGCCTTTTGCGCCGCTGGTTTATCACCAAAATTCGGACGTTTGTTAAAGGCGGGCTTGCTGCCAAATGGCTTGCCGCCACGCGCTGGCTTATCACCAAATGATGGTTTGTCGCCACGCGCTGGCTTATCACCAAATGACGGCTTGCCGCCACGCGCTGGCTTATCACCAAATGACGGCTTGCCGCCACGCGCTGGCTTATCACCAAATGACGGCTTGCCGCCACGCGCTGGCTTATCACCAAATGATGGTTTGTCGCCACGCGCTGGCCGGTCACCAAATGATGGCTTGCCGCCACGCGCTGGGCGGGCCTGGTCATCGCGTCCTTTAAAGCCGCCGTCACGATTTGGTCGCGAGTCACGATTTGGCCGATCATCCCGCCGATCATCACGGCGAGGCCGCTCATCACGGTTTGGACGATCATCACGTCTTGCAAAACCATCGCGGTTTGGACGATTGCCGCCTTCAGGACGACCACTAGCGGCTGGTCGCGCTTGCCGGCGGTCACCATCGGCTGGCTTGCCAGCTGGGCGTCCACGTCCGACTGTCGGCCGATCATCACGGCGATCATCACGACGCTCGGGACGGCCACGGCCGCCTGCTGGACGATCATCACGGCTTGGGCGGTCACTGCGGCCACGCGCGCCCTGCGGTGGGCGACGTCGACCACGCGATGCGCCACCACCGGCTTTAAAATCGGTTACCGGTGTGCCATCAAGTTCAAACAGCTCAACACGCGGCCCAACGGCGGCAATAATGGCGCCAAGCTTATTCCGCTCATCTGGCGCACAAAATGAAATTGCCAAACCGCCAAGGCCCGCACGGCCGGTACGGCCAATACGGTGAACATAGGATTCAGGCGTGTCGGTAAGGTCAAAATTGATAACATGGCTCAAGCCAGCAACGTCGATACCGCGCGCGGCAACATCGGTTGCAATCAAGGCCCGCAATTGACCACTGCGGAAATTGCGAAGCACCTTCTGGCGCAAGGTCTGGCGCATATCACCATGAAGTGCATCAACAGCAAAGCCGCGCACTTCCATGAATTTCGCCAATGCATCGGCACGCCGTTTGGTGCGAACGAAAATCAGGCTTTGGCCGGTATCTTTTTCATTCAAAATATCGCAAAGCCGGTCGCGTTTATCGCCTTCGGCCATTAATGTTACACGCTGGGTAACCTTATCGGCAGTGATGCCGGTTTGCGGTGCTTTGACCTGTGCCGGATCGGTTAGGAACTGCTTGGCAAGCGTTTCAATCTCGGGCGGCATGGTGGCCGAAAACAGCATTGTCTGCCGGTTGCGAGGCAGGCTGCCAGCAATACGCTTGATTGGCGGATAAAAGCCAAGGTCGAGCATATGGTCAGCTTCATCAAGAACGAAATGGGTGATTCCGCTTGGGTCAAATGCCCCGCGATCCATCAGATCTTCAAGACGGCCGGGTGTGGCGACAACAATATCGACACCGCGACGCAATCCGCGAATTTGTGCATCATATCGCGCGCCGCCAAAAACGGCGAGATGGCGGATATTCAGATCGGCCGATAATTTGCTGACATTCTGTTCAATTTGGTTTGCCAATTCGCGCGTTGGTGCAAGGATCAATGCCTTTGGCGGTTGGCCTGCTCTAACGGCGGCGCTGTAGCCAAGATGCGTCATCAAAGGCAGCAAAAAGGCAGCTGTTTTGCCAGTGCCGGTTTGGGCAAGGCCGATAAGGTCTCTGCCTTCCAGCAAAAGCGGGATCGACATTTCCTGAATGGGGGTTGGGGATACAAGGCCTTCGCGGGCCAAAGTGGCCAGCATAAGCTCGGGTAATCCAAAACTATCAAAGTTGACAGCCGGTGTTTGGGCCGAAATTTCGGCAGAATCTTGATTCATATCTGACATTGGTTTGTTTTCTAGCGCATGGCTTTTCGCGAAGGTAGCATCGCCCCTAGCGCGCCACATCTTTGGCGGACTTATGCGCCCTAGCGCTGCGTTTGTCAATGAAGGGAAAATGTCTGACTGTAATTAGATGAAAAAATGGCATGAAAAAGCCGCAGAAAACGCCGCCTTGGCAGGCTGGCATTCCGCTATGAATTCGGGCATAAGTGATTTGTGGTCCCGTAGCTCATCAGGATAGAGCGACAGATTCCTAATCTGTAGGTAGTGAGTTCGAGTCTCGCCGGGATCACCATTTAAATCAGTTATTTATAAGATTTTTTTTAAGCTTGCTGGGTGAGCTTTTTAGCTTTTGTCCCGCATTTGTCCCGATAGAGGGCGTTAATCACACAATCACCCCATACCAGCCATAAACCCGTCATAATATGGGTGCAGGGTTAATGGTGAACCTAACGTACTTCCTCCCTAAACTCAGCCAGCCCTTGCGCTGGCCTTTTTTTGTGGTAGGGCTTTACGAGGAGGATCACTCAATGAAAAAGCTATCAATCATACGTTTTAAACCAAACCCTGAGCATTATGACGAGTTTACACGGACCCTTCGTGAATTTCTTAACCAACGCACCCGTGAAGGGGTCGAGCATTTTTACGTCATGACAAAAGATGACGAGGTATTTAGCGTGGGCATCCGAGATACAGAATTTTTGCAGCAAAGCGCCAAAGAGGGCGTTGAGTGGCTCGATGGCGTGAGGCATATGCTACAAGAGTATAATCCAATAGATCGCCACACTATTCCTATTACTGGGGACCTTTTTGAGGGTTAGATTCTATGACCCGCACCCTACTCACAGCCATATTCCTGACCCTGTTCAGCCAGACGGCTTGGGCTGAACAATTTGAAGGTATTTTTTCTTGCTCATCCGGCGAAAACAACGACCGGCCCATCACATATCTATTCAATCAAAATTATATGGTCAGAGATTCCAATCAATTAGCTCCCTTTGAGCGCTTGGGCATTATTGAGGGCAAGCGTGTCGTTTATATGGGCAAGAAACTCAACAAAATAAAATACGACAAAACAATAAACGGTTTGTACAATAGTATAAGATTTATGTCTCAAAGACGGCTTAGGGGTGATAGCCAACTATACCCATATGAGTTTGATGTTCGAGAAGAGAGAAATTTCTTAGCTGCGACTGGTTTCCTGTGCAGCCAATCGATCTCGAGGCTTGAGTTCAAAAAAGGACTTGATCGGCAGAATCTGGGCTGAAAAAAGCAACGGCACATGCCTATTCATAATGGTGTCCGAATGTAATTTTCAGTCGATTGACAATCATATTTCCTAAGCAAGTCGAAATAAGCCCTACATATCCCGTAACACGGTTTTCAATTCACCCTGTCTTGTTCTTATCTCGTTCAGCAATCTTATCGCCGCCTCGCGGTCAAGCGCGTCTTCGTCAATCCCCAGCTTTAGCAAATTACCGAGGCGCGCAAGGCGCGATCAATAACAACTGATATGGCGCATTGCTTTGCCAAAAATAGCAATTACCCCTATCCTCGCCAGATGTGACAAGGCATAGTATTTTGTGATGAAATGGCGCGGTGCTTTGTGGGTGCGCGCCACAGATGGCAAGGCCGGATTCGGCAAAATGGAGGCAAGGCGTTCGTGGCAATATTTGGGCAAGGACAAAGCCAGATTGACTACAGGCTCCTTGCCAAAGGGCTGATTGCGCCAGTGCAGCATGCTGGCCGCGTGATCATGGAAATCTATCAAAGCGATCCATCACTTGAAATCAAGGCCGATGGCAGCCCTGTGACCAGGGCCGATCATGCTGCCGAAGCGATCCTGCTTCCCGAAATTGCCACTTTGGCACCGTCAATCCAGATTATTTCCGAAGAAAATGCCACCAGCCACAGCCTTGCGCCAAGCCAAGATTTTTTTCTTGTTGATCCGCTTGATGGCACAAAGGAATTCATCAAGGCGCGTGGCGATGGCGCCTTTACCGTCAATATCGGGCTTATCAAAAATGGCCAGCCGGTGATGGGCATTGTCTTTGCGCCAGCGCTTGACCGGCTTTTTTTTGGCAGTCTTGGCAATGGTGCGTTTGAAATTTCGGGCGGTATCTGCCGTCAAATTCGCGTTCGCATGCCACCCGCCGATGGCCCCGTCGCCGTCGCCAGCGCATCGCATCGTGACGCGCAAACCAATCTATGGCTGGAAAAGCGGGGGATCACCAATACCGTCGCCATTGGCTCATCGTTAAAATTCTGTCTCATTGCCGCTGGCGAGGCTGATCTATATCCGCGATACGGCCCAACGATGGAATGGGATACGGCCGCCGGTGATGCGGTTTTGCGTGCCGCCGGAGGGCGCGTCACGGCCGAAGACGGCCAGCCCTTTTTCTATGGCAAGGCCGGATATCGAAATCACCCATTTTTTGCCGCTGGTGGCGCCTAACCGCCGCCGCTTGGGGTGTCTTGCCGCCCGTCAAAAAGGCCCATCAACGCGGCGGGATCAAAACTATTCAGAGGTCAGGCGCTTTGTCGAAACCGCTATTTTCGCCTGCTTTCGGCCTTGGTTTTAACAAGGCTCTGGCGTAATGTTTTTGGCGTAATAGGCAAGTCGTCATGCGGCATGATATTGGGTGAAATAAAAGATTTTTAAGAGAAAGATTAAATTATGATTATTGATTGTCATGGCCATTACACAACAACGCCGCCGCAGGTCGAAACCTACCGCAACGAACAGCGCGCATTGCTGGCAAATGACCCAAATCATCTTTTTGAAAAGGGCAATATAACCATTTCGGATGATGAGATCCGTGACACAATTGCCAGTAACCAGCTTAAAATGCAGCAGGATCGGGGCACTGATCTGACCATCTTTTCACCGCGGGCAAGCTGGATGGGGCATGATCTTGGCAATGCCAGCACGTCACAAGCCTGGACCGAGCTTTGTAATGATCTGATCCGGCGTGTTTGTGACTTGTTTCCAGATAATTTTGTGCCGGTTTGTCAATTGCCGCAAAGCCCCGAGACATCGCTCGAGACCAGCATTGCCGAATTGTCGCGTTGTGTCGAACAGATGGGCTTCATCGGCTGTAATCTAAACCCCGATCCATCGGGCGGTTCGTGGAAAGATCCGCGTCTTGGTGATCGCTATTGGTATCCACTATATGAAAAAATGGTCGAGCTGGATGTGCCGGCGATGATCCATGTATCGGGGGCGTGTCATCATTCGCTCGATACCACCACAAGCTATTATCTTGGCGGTGATACAACCGCCTTTACGCATCTTTTATTTTCAGATGTCTTTACCGATTTCCCCGAATTGAAACTGATCATTCCGCATGGCGGCGGGGCGGTTCCTTATCATTGGGGGCGGTTCCGGGGCATTGCGCAGGATCGTGGGCTTGGCGATCTGGATGCGCGGGTGCTTGGCAATATATATTTTGATACATGCGTTTATCACCAGCGCGGCATTGATTTGCTGCTTGATGTCATCCCGACAAAAAACATTCTTTTTGCTTCGGAAATGATTGGTGCGGTTCGCGGGATCGACCCTCGAACCGATCATCATTATGATGATACCAAGCGCTATATCGATGCGAATATAGCGCTTGATGCCGAAGCCAAAGCGGCAATTTTCGAGGGCAATGCCCGCCGCGTCTTCAGCCGGTTGAAAATCTGATTTGTGGCCTGGTGATATGCGTTGGCGCATGCGCCGGTGCCTATTTCGGCGCGGTTTTGATCAGGCGGAGAAATAATGCGATTCAAGCTGGCGGCAAATTTTATGATAGATCGGAAGATGCATTTCTTGGATGCTGGCAACGTCGTTAGATGGCACATCGATCAGCACATCACATAGCGGTGCTAGCCTGCCGCCGCCAGCACCGGTAAGGCCGATCACCTTCATGTTTTTGGCGCGGGCGGTCTTTGCGGCCAGCAGGATATTTTCAGAATTTCCCGATGTTGATATGGCAAGCAAAACATCATTGGCTTTGCCCATTGCCCATATTTGCTGGGCAAAAATCAAATCACCATCAAGGTCATTGGCAATCGCGGTAATCAGGGATGAATGGCTGACAAGTGACAGGGCTGGCAATCCATATTGAAGCTTTTCACCAAGACGCGCCGCATCATCACCACAAATGGCCGTCAATCGGTCGCGATCATGCGCTGATAATGCCCGCGGCAGGCAAAACCCCTTCATCAATTCGCCAACGATATGTTCACAATCGGCCGCGCTGCCGCCATTGCCACAAATCAGCAAACTGCCGCTAGCATCATAGCTGGCAATCAGCAGCTTAATCGCCGCGGCGATTTTGGCCGTCTGGTTCTGATCGCTATTTTGGTCTTGCGGCTGCATCCAGCGCTCCTTCACATAGAGGCATCATCATGCCCGATCTGGCCATTATTGAGGGGCTGAACAAAAAGCACAAATGATAAAATCACCGTCAAAGGGCGTAATTATCGATCAATCGCGTTTTACCAAGCCAGATGGCGGCAAAAATCCGGCAGTTTGGCGCCTGTGACTCTGCGGGCTCCAGACTGTCCGAATGGCGTAAATCAAAATAGTCAATCTTGCCAAAGCCAGCCTTGGTCAGCCTTGTTTTGGCATTTGCCAAGGCCGCATCAACTGGCATGCCTTTGGTAATCTGGATAGCGGTTTCCTGCATTTCGGCATAAAGCCGTGGCGCCAGTTTGCGGTCGGCCACGCTTAGATAATGATTGCGCGACGATAATGCCAAACCATCTGTTTCCCGAATTGTTGGCTGTGCCAGAATGGTGATGTTCAGATCAAGATCGCGAACCATTTGCCGGATCACCGCAAGCTGTTGGTAATCCTTTTCGCCGAAAATCGCGAAATTGGCAGGGATATGGGTGAATA
>Ga0209654_1001219_pt1 | contig 21092 bp, 7 predicted proteins | sample SaaInl1SG_22_DNA_FD_184646 | JGI IMG/M metagenome (GOLD analysis project Ga0209654, IMG submission 184646) | Marine microbial communities from expanding oxygen minimum zones in the Saanich Inlet - ESP_161SG_22_DNA (SPAdes) (version 2) | ecosystem: Environmental > Aquatic > Marine > Intertidal... | reverse complement strand
CCAGACGGGATGGGAAAGGCACCTCATCAACCCAAGAAGCAACCGTAATGATCGCCACTGATTGCATTCAACGCCCTTCCGATCGTATGAAACGTCAGTGGCTCATAGGGATGACACCAGTCGTTGGCACGCACCCAGTGACGCCACCAAACATTTTGGTCAAAAGTGAATCGGATTTTAGCAATCGGATGCTGGGCGTTGACGCCCTAGCGTACCAGCCAAGTATCAACGCCTGCCGGGCGCTCTACTCCCACGAAGAGTAATCGCCAGATCCGGACGAGTGCGTGCTCGCAAACGCCTCAACGTATGCGGAAATACGTGCACGCTCAAATTCAGACAACGGCATACGACAATCTGCAAACTCAGGATGGACAAGCTACCAAAGAACGGGCGAGCAGGATGCGAATGCATCACATAAATTTTTCATATAATGAGAATTAAATTCTTCAAAATACCTTCATTTTTACCGTCAATACTATCTCGGCAAAAACCTTTTAATATAAACGTTACAGATATATTGATGCAGTAGTGGAGTTATTTACCGAATGAGACTGCGAGACTCATGCCCTCACAGTATAGCTAGTCGAGCTCATACAGACCCTAGAATCTGGACATCGCAGGTTCAATCGAGCGCTTCTACAGTCGCTCTGATCAATGCTGTGTTATTGCGCAAATGCTAAAAATTCGAATCCGAAGACTCGCAAGCTGGCTTATTAACCGGATGGTGCCAAATCATTCGTCTTTTTAACCTTAGTTATTTAAATACGGGGGGATTAGACAGTTGATATCCAAACCCAGTCTTATTGGAAATAACCGATGGGCTCGCAACCTTGCTTAGTTTTTTACGTAGTCTGGAAACAGCGACTTCTAGGTTCGCGACACCTCGCTCTTCAAAAGAAATCCCAACCACATCCATTAGCGCGTGATATTCCACACCCTTCTCGCCAGCAACTGCCATGAATCGCACCATCTGCACTTCACGATCAGTCAAACGAATCTGCGCACTATCAATCCGGAGCAAATTATTTTCTACCACGCCGCTGTTGATGTGATTCATCGACAATTGCGTCAAACGACTGGCAATAGCCAGCAACTCTTCAGGCTCAAATGGCTTCGCGAGGAAGGTAACCCCACCGGCATGGGCGGCAGAAATTCGATTCTCCGCATGCGCAAACGCGCTCAAAAACATAATTGGGATTGCGGGTAAATGACGTGATATGGACGCAGCTATCTCAATTCCAGACTCACCTGGCAACTTAATATCGAGGATCAATAAATCGGGGATTGCGCCAGCAAGCAATTCTCGAAGCTCGTCACCATCAAACGCCCGAACGACCTCAAATCCACCCTCAATAATTAACAAATCAGAGATCGCCTCGCCGAGAGCCAAATCGTCCTCACAGAGATAAATGGTCTTCATCGATATTCGGTCCGGAAAACAACTTCAATCACAAACTGATCATCAATCATTTTACATTTGATCTGATAGCCATTTGCACGACAAATCTTTTTTAAAATCCATAATCCAAGACCTGTACCACGGATGCCAGTGACACGGTCCGAGCGCCAATATTTCTCAAAAACCTCTGCTGGCTCAGAAATCGGGTAGAATGTCTGATTTCGGATTCTTAAACCCAAACACCCTCGAACATCGAAGATACTTAAGAAGATCCGAGTGTTCGGTGTTCGGTATTTATTCGCGTTTTGCAGAAGGTTGCGGATAATTGTTGTCACGACCACGGGATCACTTTGCATCAACGTTTGACCGCGCCAACGGAAAACCACCTCAGCTGGATCATCAGTCGTTTGATACAAGCGGTTAATTTCGGCTAGGACAAGGTTCTGCAAATCAACTTCTCGCTCGGTGGTAGAGCCTGTCACCATCATCTCGAGCATTCGAGCCTGATCAACCACGTGATCAATATAATTAATCTGAGTGCCTGCTGCATCGCTCTGGGCAAGCTTCCGCGTCATCAACTTGAGAGTTGTCAAAGGCGTTTTGATTTCGTGCGTCAGCATTGAGACAAACGATCGCTGATCTTTAAGCTGGTCCTCTAGCAAGCTTTTCGCTTGTTTTAATATTCGGTTTCGAACTTGGGAGCGGACATAGAAGCGGCCCTCCAGAGATGATCGCGTCAACATCAGGAAAATCAACACAACCATTGTCAATAATGCATGAAAATATGTCAGGGACAATTGATTGCCGACTCCAAGTCCTGAAACAGCAGTCGCCGAAACAATCACAAATAAGCCCGCATAAAAGACCCGAATGCGTCGCCAAAAGATCCCCACAATTCGGTTGCGAGGCTTCACAATTAACACCCCCACGAACATGATTAGCGGAATGATACTGATCATGATCATATTGGTCTGAAGTGCTGCACGCTGAAACCCAAAGAAATATGCAGCAATTAATACAATCGAGGCAAATGACACTGCGCGTAAAGTCAACGATAAGAACTTTGATCGTGTTCCGTACTCAATGATCCGAGCATGCGCATAGGCACCAAGCCCAGTTGCAGACAATGCACCCAAGCTCACAAAATAATCAGATAATTGATTGGTGTCTGGGTAATACACCCGAACAAGATTGGATAAACCTAAGAGTAGGATAGACCACGCGGAAAGATAGTAACCAACGGCAACTAATATTCCATCACGACTAAATAGGCCAAAACTCAAATTGGTCAACGCGCCGAAAAATAATAATGCGAGCACAAAATATTGGATGCCAGCACTGTAGAATATCGAGCGAATCAGTTCGGATTGATTGAGGACATTGACATGGGCCCTGAGATTCCCCGTCCCTGAAAGCAGAAGCGTTGAACGACTGGCGTTCGAAGGGACTTCAAACACATAACTTCCGAAATCAAAATCCCATCGTTTAGTTGGTGAATGAGCGACCCGGTCACCCTTCCACTCGACTTTGATCTCATTATTCCACGCATCAAAGTGCTTCACTTGAATGTAGTCGGTATAGCTCGGGCCAATAGCCAAATAGCGTTGACGGCGAAGAAAATCGGTATTTGCATAGACAACATCGAACTCAAGTGAGTCTTTGGTGAAACCAAGATTTGCGAATTGGGATTGCCCAAAGATTGATTGTTCGCCGTCTTGTGAATAACTGGAGACCGTAATCACAGCGATTTCTTGGGATCGATCGAATTGATTAGACACACCGAGCATCAACACCAAAAATAAAACGACACAAATGAGCGATATCAGTGAAAATCGATCTCGATACAAATATTCAAGATTTTCGATTCTAGCAGTACCGGTATACCGGGGGCTCAAAACTGAAGTTCCTTAATCGATGTCGAGTAAATCACCTTCCACCACTTTTGCGCGAACGAAACGTGATCTTGTTCAGCGATAACCATTGCTGATTCACGTATCACCGATTGTTCTGAACTGGTATCGAGCAACTCAAACGTGACACGATGATGCGGTGCAAAGAGCTTCGCTTGCTCAGAGTTCGCAGAAAGCGCTGACTGATTCATATCGATCAATTCACCACCCCAAGATGATAACAACTCGGGATATTCAACAGTCTGTGCAGCTACGTTATCGACTGTAGCAACACGAAGTGGCTGTGAACTAAGAGCACCTACCCCTCTAATCAGCGTTGCTGAGTCACCAGGATTTAGGGCATCCTTATATTCAGTTGGGAGATAGCCAACAACTAGGGTCCTCTGTAATGGGACGATTTCGAAGAGTAACGCGCCCTTTTCTATAACTTGCCCGAGATAAGGCGTCGCATCGCCTCGGATCTGACCACTTGTCTTGGCTCGAATACCAAGATTAGCCAGTCGTTTATCGATTGAGGCGAGGGTCTCTTGATAGCGAGCAATTTGGCGCATAAAGACCTGTTGTCCCTCTTGGCCAGAAGTCGCTACCGATGCATCCCTAAACTCATCAGAATATCGCTCCAAAAAAACTTGGGTGCGTTGCCGCTCGAAGAGGAGTTGCTGATCCCTCAATCGGGCGATTAATTGACCTTCCTCAATCCATTCTCCTTCAGTAACAAACAGATCGCTAAGTTCCGCAGATTCAGGAGCAAATACTGGCTGATAATCTGCATCCGTTAACACCACAGGAATATGAACTCGATTGACTTGCGGCATGAACACACTACCGACTGAAGCGATCACTATCAGCAACGAAAGAACACTTGTCGACGTCCAGCGCATCTCTCGCGCATGTTTCACAACATAAAAGGCTTCACGCGCAATAGGCAGTACGATGAAGTATAGGATCTCGACTACAAATAGAATGATTCCCAGTACTTTAAAGGCAAGTTGGTAAACCAGAACGGCGATACCCAGAAACAAGAAGAAGCGATATATCCACGTCCCAAATGCATACAGAGTGAGCGTTCTTCGTAGGGTTGGCTCGAATTGCTCCGGTAGTGATTCCTGGAATCCGAAGAGAAAGCGCCTAAGTCGCCACTTCGCCATCGCAAACGATCTGGTCTGCAGATTTTCAACACCGATCAGATCGGACATCGCAAAATAGCCGTCAAACCTTAGAAACGGTGAAATGTTTACAATGACCGAAGCGATCAGCGATGTCGTTGCAAAAACAAAAGCAACCGACCTAACCAAGTCAGAATCTGATAACGCCCAAATACCGCAAGCAACTAATCCGATATGGAACTCGGTCGCGATACCTGCAATCGCAATTTTAAACCGTTGATAACGATCAGCGAGACGCCATGCATCGGTCACATCAGTATACAACACAGGGAACAACACCAAGAATGCGACCCCCATCGACGAAACACGAGCGCCATAGCGGGTAGCCGCATAGGCGTGCCCGAGTTCATGCAGTGATTTCACGATAGCCAAACAGACTGCATACAAAGCAGCGCCTTCCCAACTCACTAATAAACTAAAGGTTGACCAAAACTGGTCAAATTGCGTGACGATTGAGCCGACACCGAACAGTCCAAATAACCAAACTCCCCAGACAACCAATGGCAACATCATAAGTTTCGGGACCCAGGCTGTATCACGGAGGAATTGTTGTGGACGAACCAAGGGGATACGGACAAATAAATAGTTGTGAATCAGTCGAGAAATCCAAGATTTTTGCTTGGATTGATGTTGTTTCAGAAGATAGTGAGAAGCGATTTCAGAATCTAACTGGATCAGATTTTGACTCGCCAGAAATGAAACCAGCTCCCTCAACTCAGTATCCGTTACATCACTCAGATCACCATCCAATCCACCGCGAAACTCATCCGCATTCGCATCAGGAATCCATACACCTAATAAATGCACAATCCGCGAAGAGATTTTGAAATAACGGTGCTGCAATCCGTCATAAATCATCCAGCTTCGTTCAAACGTGATTGGATCTTGATCACCTTCAAGGAGCTGTAGATCCTCTCTCAGTCTTGGCAGAGTTAACTGCTCTTGAGACAGGTTCACTTAAATACCTAAACGCTGAACCACAAACAAAAGTGGTCTTCGGAACAAGTAATATAGTAATGAGACATCATCTGAATACACTCGAGCACTTCCTCTCACACCAAGGCCGACATTTATCGGTTGCTCAGTAAACCTGACCAAAACTTCATAAGACATCACATTCAATGGAGAGGGTTTCGGTGCGTATGAGAAAGAAGCAATTTGTCCTTCGATTGACTCATCCGGACGGTCATCCAAGAAAATCCGAACTGCATTCCCAACCTTGAGCGCCACGGCGTCTTTGACAGGAACAAACACCGACGCCTCAACAGATGATGGATCTGAGATCTCAAGGATACGCTGACCCGCTCTGACGGGTCGACCGATCCAATTCTCAGACTCTTCCAATCGAACGATCCCGGCACGCCCGGCAGTTATCTGTGAACGGCTTAATCGGTCTTCAGCAATTTTTGCTTCCAATACACGAAGACGGTATTCAGCTTCCTTCGAAGCCACAGCACGTCTTGCCTCTGCGTCTCGAAAACCCTGTTTCTGTACTCGATTAAAGTCTGCTTTAGCAACCTCGGCCGCCTGGACAGAGACTTCTAAATCCGATTCCAATTGCGACTTTTCAAGGGAAAACAACGGATCACCGACGATCACCGAGACACCATCATCAATGGTCAAATTAGCAATAATTCCATCGAATGGAACCGTCACAATTTGTGACTGTACTGCCTCAATCTGCGCCTCTCCCAATACAGTCATCGGCACCTGAATGACAGAAGCCACCCCTAAAAACACCAGTAATGCACATGTGGATACCAGACCACGTCTTTTAAATCGCCGCTCACGTTGGTTACGTGTTGCCAAAGCCCAAACCGAACCGATCGTTTGAGCAACGCCCATCTCTCCGTGGCTAAATGGGTCATGGCGTGCGAACCCTAAAATCGCCTTGATCGAACCATTGGGACCGAAAATAGGGATCAACAATAGCGCCGGTGGACAGAGATCATTCCAATCTGTTGCAAGATCCTCAGACAGATTGGCGACGTTCACTACAAACGGCTCGGGGCCCATCCGTTCAAGCTGCTCTGAGCACACAGACTCGAGCCATTGCACAAAGGGGACGGTCCGATCAACCACTGGCACATGAGAAACCGCATCGACTTTAGCCGTTTGATGACTAATTTGAACGAGAGTGCAATGCTCACAAGTCACTAATGCGCGAGCCTCGTTCACCACCAGTAACGACAACTCTTTGTGACTTTTCGTTCGGGCGGCGCGTGCGAGTAAGCCTTCGATCAACTCAACTACCTTTCTGTGACGGGAATTTCTAAGGTTGCTGAACCACTCATCCCTGGCAGTGCGCCAATACCTTCTGGAATCGCGACACTGACTTCAACCGTTTCGCTCACCGGATCAATCTCTACACCAATACGCGCGATAGTTGTCGGAATTTGCGCATCGATTTCCGCGATGTATACAGTCACTGCGTCACCCACCGACAAAGTCTTTAACGCAACTGATGGTAAAGAAATACGCCCCTCGAGTGTATCTAAGCGAATCAGTTTAAACAGAGGAGCTCCAACAGAGACCATTTCATATTGATTAACCTGACTCTTGGCGACAACACCAGGCCAAGGTGCACGAATAACGCACCGACGCTGGTTAAGCATTGTGATTTTTGCTTCTGCCTTGGCTTGTTTAAGATCCGCCTCAGCCAATACAACGTCCAATTGGCTAGCCGATTTAAGACTCTCCAAGCGTTTCATATTGTCATGGCGAGCTTGTGCACGATCCACGTCTGAATTCACACGTTCCACTTCCGCGTCGTGTAAACGACAATCGAAATGAATCAGCGTTTGCCCCTTTTCAACCGAATCACCTTCACGAAGAGAATACTTGGCTATGATTGCTCCAATCTCGGAACTGAATGTCGCTTGAGTCGACGGCTCAAGAACGACTGGATAATCAGCAAAGCATGGCGTTGAAATCAGCGCCATGCCTACGAAAGCTGCAATTCGGATCATTTAGTCCACATCAACCATTGCAACCGAACCTTCTGGCTGATCAGTGACAGTCAAAGCGACTTCCAAGATACTCTCGCCACCATCTTCATCAATCGCTACCAAACGGACTTTTTTCCTGCCCTGAATGTATGGCGTTCCGTCATCTTTTGTCTTGATCCCAACACGACCTGTCACAGGTTCAATATCTAAGTATTCATACATTGAATTGTTATAGTTCGGTGGGGCCCACTTGAAGTTGAGCCGTGTGCCTTCTGGATCCATTACATCAGTCACATTCAAGAAACCAAAATAACGACCAGCCGTCGGCCAAATAGTGACCGCCAGCTCAGATCCCTGAAGGACAGGTTTATCATTTTGACCATAGACTGTGATCACGACTTCGACAGGATCGCTTGTTGCTCCATGTTCGTCGTAAAGCTCAACTTCAAATCGCTCCACGAGTGTTTCACCTTCTCGAAGCGTCTGGAAACGCTCTTGTCTTGGATTGACAACAATTTTGTTGAACTCGTCTAGCGTCACACCTTCAGGAACATCTACAGGTGACTTAAAGCGATACCTCACTGGCTTACTGCGTTTATCTGGATCATGTGCACGAATCCATACGGACTTAGTCATTGTATCGTCTTCGTCAAATGTAACTGAGTGCTCAGTTGAAGAAACTACTGGTGCGTCATTCACACCTTGGACCGAGAAATCCACATCAACCACACTGCGCCCACCGTTCGGGTCAACGATTTGGAACTTCACGAGATCGAACAATGACTCACCTTCGTTCAGCGCCTTGATTATGTAATCTTCCTGCTTTGGATCGTAACGCCACATACCGTCACGCGAGATTGAGAAACCCTTCGGACCTTCAAGGAGATCAAAGACCAAAAGTTCACCTTCCACATCTGTGTAAGGGAATTGGCCAGTCACCAGAGAACCCGCTTCGACTCTAATTTCATCAATTGCCGTCAAAGTCGGCTCATCGTTGGTGTCTTCAAACATGAAACGCACTGCATCCTGCGACGTAAGTCCCATTTCATTTGACGCGGTTAGAATTACATCCAAGTATTCAATGCCACCCGGCGGGTTTCCCTTAAAGGTGCGCGTCTCAGCATCAAACGCCCACCATGTTGGCAGCGCTTCGCCATTTACTTGACGCGCGTCGTAGGCAACATCGCCACCCAACACAAATGTTTCTGTGTTGAACGTAAACGAGTGATCACCTGGACCCTCATAGACTTCTTGGACCTGATCAAATAACGGTGCGGCAACCAAACCAAGACGACCCGCATCCCAATCCATCAACTGGTGCGTAAGAGCTTTAGCCAGACCGTCGACCGTGACATCAGGGACTGTTGCTGGGAATGGATCCAAACCAGCGGTTACGAAAATACGACCGTAACTATTTTGAAGATCAGCAAACGCTACATCACGACGGACTTCAGCCAGCATCGTCGTGAACTCTTCACGAATCAGATCAAGCTCTGTGTAGTTTTCAGCTCCAACACGCGCTTCCATTTGCGCCCGAATGCGTTCAACCACATCAAGATATTTCACGGCATTTTCATAAGCTTCAATCGACTGACCATAAGCTACATGCGATAGATACACCTGACTTAAGACACCGACAGTTAACGCCATCCGCTGTTGCTCAGCCAAGTCAGCAGCAACTTTCGCGTCACGCTTTTGTGCTGGGTAGCGGAAGACATTTAAGAGATTCAAACCAACGGACGCAGTCACTGCTGACCAGTCATTGTTCAGAAGATAGGGACTGTTGTCGTAGTAGCCGCCAGCTGACAACGAAAGATTTGGCATCAACTGCAGTAATGCAGCTGTACCTTCTTTATCGGTAATCCGACGTGTGTACTGGGCTTCAGCCAACTCAGGACGGAACGCGAGGGCCGCACGCTCCATTGTCTTAACATCATATTTAAGCGCAGGCACGGCACTCGGACGATTATCAGCTAATCGGTATTCTTCGTCTGGAGACATCCCCATCAAGCTTGCCAATGTATTTTTCGCACCCACGAGATCTTTGTGTAAACCATCGAGGTTTCGTTGAATATCCAATAAATCTCGTTGGAACTGCAGCGCTTGAAGTGGATTTTCGAGCTGTTCAAGCTCGATTTGACGCGAATTTTCAATGGCGATCGATACGCGAGATGCCAGAGGCTCGACGCGATCAAGAAGCCGCTGGGCAGATACGGCTCTCCAATACGCTGTGCGGACATCTTGCATTAAGTTATGGACAGCTTTGCGCTCACGCTCTTTGGCAATGAGATAACGGTTTGAACCTTGCTGGGCACGTACATATGACAAACCGAAATCCAAGACACTCCAGTTAAACGTGGTACTGGCTGTGACGCCATCGCGCGATGAAGATACTGAATATCCATCAGGATCCGGTGTTTTATCAGTCATACCATCAAGGCTTGATGTACTGGCCGCATAGGTGTCGCGATAGTTGTACCCAGCTGATACAGCCAATTGGGGCAACATATCAAATGACGTCATTTCTAAGCGAGACGCTGATAAAGCTGTCTCCAACATCTGAACACGACGCTCACGGTTATAGAGAAGCGCTCGAGAAATCGATTGCTCCAACGTGATATCACCGTTCGTTGGTTCATTATCTGCGTAGAGTGCTTCACGATCCTCCTCAGCAAGCTTCAACAGATCCTGCCGAGAGAAGAAATCTGGACTGCTCGAACAGCCCGTTAACACCACTAATGAAAATACACTGACGAGACTCAGCTTATTTTTCCATTCCATGACTATACCCTTTTATATTTGCCCATTATTAAGCGACAGCACGAGTGATTCGCTTTAACTGCTCTGTAAACCGTTCAGTCCCGTGAGACTTCAACGATTCAACCGAACCCACGTTATTATCTCCAGCAGGTGCTTCAGTCGCACCGTCAGAGACATTTAAATTCAGAATCATGACTCGAGATTCACCTGTTGCGTCTACCGCCTTAATCGCCAAATTAATGGAATCGACACCCGCTGGAGGTTCTCCAGTTAATTTCCCTGTTTCTGCATCAATCTTGATCCAGTCAGGAAGTGGTTGCTGCGATCCATCGGGTGCAACCAACACCGCTTGATACTCTTGAACCTGTGCGTTGTTATTGTCAGCCAAATCAGCCTCAATCGAGCGCCCTTCTTGCACCACACGTACGATTTGTAGACCCGATGGATTCTCTGCATCATTGCGCGCAAGCGTCGATGAGCTCACCTGGCCATCGGCACCCACTTGAACAACCACGCGGTCAATCTGACGCGTCATGGTTGTACCCATCTTCATTAGACTGTTACTGACATTGGCATCCACAACACCGGTGGTCGGATCAATCACTGATTCAGTTGAACGCTCGGCTGTCGCCTGCTCAGCTGTTGCTGTCTGCGCGTCAGCGTCACCGCCCGATGCTTGAGCATCACCGCCAGGTGATGCATTTGGATTACCCGATTGCGCTGTAATTTGAGCATTTGAAGGCGCGGTACCAGCTTCGCCCACTGACTCAACAGGGCCCCGTGTGATTTGAGCATTGGCCACACCCTCAACTGGAGCAGAATCACCAGGTCCATCAGCTACTTGCTGATTCGACCCAGCGTTCGCCTGAGCTTCTCCACTTGCCGCATCAGGTCCTTGCGTACTCTCAACGCCTCCAGAACTCACAGCAGTATCAGCAGAACCAGATTCGCCTCCAGAAGCATTCGCACCTGTAGTCACTGTACCGGGCGCACCATTGACCGCTGACTGCGCAGACCCTGCGTCGCCACTTGTACTAGTCGGACCCGCAACAGCTCCCGCCTGATTTACAGCCGAACCAGGACCAGCCTGTGGCGCAAACGCCAACGAGCCGATACCGCCTTCACCACCAGTTGCCGCGCCATCTTGAGCAGCCGATGCTCCAGGTCCACCAGCTAAACCATTGGTTTGTAGAGAACCATTCGCTCCACCTGACCCACTATCAGTTCTCGTAGAGCCTGCCAAACCTGACGAACCAGGCCCAGCAAAACCAGCAAAATCAGAGTCACCGTCGCCACCACGCTCGGCAGCTGATGGTCCACCGACCCCGCCAAGTGGCGGTGCATTTAAACCTAAATTCTCTGACCCACCGTCAGTACCATTACTCTGAGCAGCGCCACGTTGAGCGAGCGCATTGAGCCCGCCTCCTGTTGATGTGTTACCAGCACCATCAGAGCCTCCTATTGCTGACCCAGGCGCTCCCAAGGATCCTGAAGAAACACCACTACCCGCAATCGTTGAACCGCCACCGGCTACAGCAGTGCCTGTCGCGCCACCCAAAGGCGACTGAACCCCACCGACTGATCCAGGTATGGACGATCCAGGCAAATTCGACGCATTAGCACCACCAATAGAACCCGGAGCTGAGCCAAGTGAGCCTGCCTGCCCTGTTCCAGCCTGAGTCGATGCGATAGTTGGGCTCGTGATAGACGATGGATTCGTGAACCCTGTGTCACCAGTCACCCCAGGTGTACCGGTAACTGATCCAGACGCACCACCAAGTCCCGATCCCGCATTGCCCGTAACTTGAGCCAAGCGTGCAGTAAAGCTACTCGGGGCACCATTTGTACCCAAACCACTTGATCCATTGGCGACCTGAGAGACCGGGGTCGCTGCATTAAAACCAGGTGCCGCAGATCCGCCAACTCCTCCGATACCATTGCCATTCAATGGTGATGAATTCAAGCCTGCAGGATTTGACGTAAACGCTGAAGTGTTTGTCGTGTTAAATACGTTCACGGTTCCAGCAACACCTTGGCCTGGAGCCAATGTCGATGTCCCTAATCCATTCCCACCACCCACAGGCAACATTGATGTCTGCGGTGTCGAAATATCCGCGTTAGCTGATGGTGAGGACGTTGCAATAACCGGCTTTTTCACTGTCAAAACATATGTAGACGTCACATCGACTGGTCCCGAAACTCCATCCGATGTCGCTGTGACCGTGAAAGTGTATTCACCGGCACGAGCCACAGTTCCCGATAGGACTCCGGTACTAGAATCGATCGCCAAACCAGCAGGTGCATCGGTAACAGCGTATGTAAACGCGTCTGTATCTACCTCTTGGGAATATGATGAAAAATCAACAGAAATCGCTTTATTCACTTTGATTTCTGAAGCACCGGCGGCAATAACGACCGTAGGATCATCTTGAACAGCAGCGACTGTGATAGAAACTGTCGCTGAATCAGCACTCACAGCATCAGAACTTGTCGAGGCCGATACATCAAAGTATTCACGATTGAGAGAGGAACCTGACGTCGAAAATGTTAGCGAAGACGATCCATCTGTATCTACCACATGGGCGGTTAATGCTCCCGGCGAACCGTTGTAATGCTGTGCGGGGTTAAATCTCAGCTTGGTACTTGAATCGAGCAACAAGCCAGAAGACTGCGTCACCGTACCGATATCAGACCAACCTGAAGACCCATTATCAAACTGCCAAGTTCCTTGAGCGGCCGTCGATGAATCTGCAACGATGATAATGCCAGCCAATGCTTCAGGCCCACCTGAATACTCATCGATGTCGGCAAATGAGTCGGCGAATAATGTAGCAACTGTCTGCCCACCATTACTTCCGTTAACAACATCTTCATCGATTGCTGTTGCCGTTAAAGATTCAAATGCATCAGGTATGGTTGGTGAAGCGTTAACTATCGTGACGTGAATAGTTGAATCAGCACCGGTACTGGGTTTATTTCGATCGTCCACCGCCTTCCAGGTAATCGTTCGTGAATCGGAACCTGCAACACCTGAAGCAAAGGAAACTGAAGCTAAGGCTGTATCCCAATCAGCTGTTGTCGTTGATGCGGGAGTATCTGCAGAAATGGTTAAGACACCTTGTGAAAATGTTGACGTAAATTTACCTGAAGTGTCACCAAAAGATAATAAATCTCCAGTTTGCTCTCCTGCGGAAATAGTTGCTGTAACTTGATGAACAGTGCCGTCAGAATCAGAGACAGATGATACGCCATCAATGATCTGCGTAGCACTCGTTCCCTCAACATGATCATATGCGGTTGACGGTGTATCGACTGTTAAAACGGGGGCATTATTTGTTGAAACAGCCAGACTGTATGATCCTCCAATCGGGGTGTATGCGGCTGCAGAGTGATACTCAACAACGTAACCCGAGACAGATGCACCGTTCGGGAAGTCGTTCCAATCACCCACTCCAGCGTAGAAATGAGCTACATCTTCACCCGTACCGTTGTCATTTGGCTCACCGCTACGCCAATTTCCATAAGTAAGATCAGTGGTGGAGTCATCATTATCTAGGTCATTTGAATCTGTTACCCCAGTGCCTGCGACTTGATCCCAGAACACAGTACCAATCTCGTTGGCCATACCTGTAGCCCAGACCCAGTTATTCTCGCTCGCGTTTGCATTATACGAAGCCGAGTCAGTTGCTCCAAGCCAAGCATTCCCTGCAAGCTTTGTATTAATAAACGCATTTTCTTGAGCAGACGTCACAGTCACCAAGTATCCAGTCAGCGTGTTGCCACCTTGGTCGACCATTGTTCGATTGGATGCTGCCACTAACGCCTCATCCCAATCCTTCGTTGCATCAGCTACATATTCATAGTAATGCGATACACCGCCGAAATTTAAGGAAACATATTCTTGGGCTTGCAACACTATGGAACGATTGCCCTCAGCCATTGATGAGTTCAGATTCTTAAATGTTACTGTCCTAAGAAGCTCTTGGTATTCTGCTACCGTGGCTTCACCAGATAGTGTTAGACGCCCCGAAGACGAGTTGTAGCTAACGGTGATGTTGTCCGTGCTATCTGCACTAAGAGTATCTCCACTAGACACATTATCTATGAAGAGCTGAAGCCCATTGAGCTTTGTACCTGTCCCCCCGAAGGAGTTTCCAAGAACCACGTTAGGTAGCACCAGAACAGGATCATCACCTTCAGTGAAGCTTGAAGGAACAGTTCCCAACGAAAAAGGAATTTCTTCGTAAACAGAAAGAGAAAAATCAACAACCCCAGACTGATTATCAGCCGCGTCTAGCGCTCGAAATTGAAAAGTCTCAGCACCGAAGTAACCAGCATCAGGTGTGTATACAAGTCCCAAGCTATCGATTGCTGCTAATGTAATTTCCTGATCAGCCGAAACTGCAACGCCACCCAAAGTGAGATCACCATGGGTAGGAAGACTTGTGACTTTAATCGACGTAAATGCACCTTCATTGCCAGCTACCGACGCCTCATACAGAAATCCTATCGTAATATCTGATGAACCGATACTAATAGAGCTGTTTTCTCTGACTAAAAACTGACTTTGAACATAAGCACCAGGATCACTTGCATTACCAGCATCGCCCGCTGTCAGTCCCTCAAAAAATACTCCTTTGTACTGACCTGAGGCGATATCCAGTATTTTATTGTTAGCGTCTGTCGCAAAACGCGTCGCAAAGACCAAGCCTGTTTCAGAACCATCAACTACTTGATATCTATTTTCTTGGATTGCCGTGGACGCAAGGGCGGTATTGTATAAACGAACATCAGCTATATCGCCATTAAATGCTCCTAGCGTAGAATAACCGTCAGGATTTCCGCCTATATATAGCGATTCGTTATTTGTGACCGGGGTGCGATATCGCTCATTAACGGTACCAGCCCAAGCAGTAGTCCCATTAATGTATAACGCTATAGACCAAGTGGTTGAATCATAACTAAACGCAATATGATTCCACTCATTTGCCGTCAATGACGTCGCGGTACCACTTGATTTGCTGGCGTAATACCCTGAACCATCGGACTCAATGACGACTTGCCCTGCTGTCGTATTGAAGGTCGCATGAACGTCCAGTTGATTATTGATAATCCAGAGTGAAAAATTCCGCTCGAGGGTGTCACCCGATTGATTGGTTTTCATGAACAGCGGCTGCCACTTGTCAAGAATTCCATCCGGCTTCACCCAAAGCTCGGCAGTGAATGATGCGACCGAATAGCTATCGGAGTGCGGAATCTCAACACCGGCTTGCCGCTCATCAGCGGAGAACACAAAGCCTGGATCGAACAAAATCGGACCCGGGGGTGGATAGACAACTACAACATCCGAAGTTGCCGTAGAATCTGTAGTCACACCATCAGAAACCACCCAGGTGATTTCACGACCACTTGCACCAGTAACAGCAGTTGTCGAGAACGTCACTACAGACAGCGCGTTTTTCCACTCTGCAGTCGTTGCGGATGCATCTGAACTGGTTAAAGTAAGTGTCCCCGTCGATGAATCGTATCCTGCAGAAATATTCCCCATAGACGAATTGTCGTTCACAAACGCCAACACATCACCAGATGTCAGCCCCGTCGTTATCTGAATTGTTGTGGTCGTCAAGTTGTTATCTACATCCGTTAACGTCACTCCAGGAGCAGCCAAAACTGACGCATCCTGATTCACTGTGAATGTAGTCTTCACGTCAAGGGTAGATCCTTGCCATACGGGAGCAGCACCAGATGCAAAACTTAAATCAGAAGAAGCTGCCCCACCCACTCGTGAGTTGCTCGCCAGCGTTCCGGTCCCTTCATCGAAACTCCAATAACCGATCAACCCCGTCTCAGACCCATCAAACTTTGTTTGGGTGATTGAAGCGATAGTTTCATCCCAAAGTACCTTAGACCAAATCGATACTTCATCAATCTGGCCATCAAATGCCGTAATTACGCCACCAGAAATAGGAGTTGGGACATATCCCCCGATCGTAAACTTATCGGTTGAGGCACCAAACGTACTGCCTGATGAAATTGAACGAGATATAGCATTTGAAATATCGCCATTCTTGACAACGCGAATGAGGCCATCAGCGATATTTCCGGTGATCGTAAGATGCGTCCACTCTCCAGCAACCAAGTTAGCGTCTAGATCAACGTCTCCATTTGAGCGTGGATTCCAAAATACGAGATCATTCCCCTCGAGAAAAATCTCAAATGCATCATTTTGACCAACGAGACTCTGCCGCCCTGTCCCAGTCAAATTGCTATTGGAGTCAGGCTTAACCCAAAACGAAACAGTAAATTCAGTTAAGTCATTAAGTAGTGAGCCCCCGGCGACTAGATAATCGTCAGTACCATCAAATTCTAGGGCATAAGGATTCGCTGAACTCAGAGAAAAAACCCGCGCATCATCGGAGTGCGAAACCGCTAATGAGCTCGTAACGCCAGACCCGTATTCAATACCGTCGCTTACCTTCCACGTAATCTCTCGCGTGGCCTGACCACCCTGACCAGAGACGAACTGAATAGATGCAAGCGCCGCTTTCCACTCTGCGACTGAAACGGTCTGCGGCGAAACCGCTGTTAAAGTCAGCACCCCTGTTGACGAAGAATAAGAGCCTTTGATTTCCGTTGTGTCTGTAAAAGACAAAGTATCGCCAAAACTAAAATTTGTGGAGATCGAAATTTCAGCACTCACAAAATAACTACTATCCACATCGCTAAGCGAGTCCACAGAACTTAATAATGTGGTAGCTGAGCCATCTTCTGTATGCGTATTCCCTGAAGCGGTTACACTAATAACCGGAGCGCCATCGTTTACGCTCGCCACAACGATGCCTGTAGTTATATTACTCCAACTAGAATCACTACCCTGCCCAGCCCAACTAAATGAATCGGCACCAAAATAATTAGCGTCTGGGGCATAAATTAGCTGATCTTGTTGAGAAGCTGTTAATTCGGCATTCAGCGTAACAGAAGTATCACCGACCCCGTTCCCAGTCGTATCGAGAGATAAAGTGCCATGATCTGGCATACGTGTAATTTTGATGTTACCTAACGTCTCATCAAATCGCTCGGAAAAATCAGAAGCGCTTAACTGTTTAGAAATATCCTCAGTGACAGCAATGGCAATTGTCTGCCCACTGCTATCGATCGTAGAAAAATCACTCAGCATACCGGTGCTAAAAGTTAATCCCGAGAGCATTGCCTGTTCTCGAGTATTCAAATCAGCATCTACGATCGTTTCTAAACTGACACCTGTAATAGTCTTATCAGCGTATGCAGAAAGATCAAACTGACGCACATCCAGCCGCTGGTATACCGTGTCGCCAGAGCCTTCGTAATTTGTCCACCAGCAGGTTGTATTTCCGTTGATACCCCCAGCAAAGGCAGAATTGTTAAAATTTCGTGTGTCCTGACCAGCAATAGACGGGAATGTCACATATGTGTCATCAGAAAAATGGACAGTGACATCGTATTCATTGATATTTTCGCCGGTATCTCCAAACGTATTGGTCAAGAGCGCATACATCGTGTTTTGGCCAGTTAGCTCTGGTACAGAAACCGATACCGAAGTGCCGTCCTTGGGCGACATCACATATCCCATTTCTCCGTCACCATCCGTGGCAGCGTATGTTGAAAATGGAATGCTAGAACCTGTGTTCCCTACACCGTTAATTTCGACTGGATAACCAACATCCTTGAATCCAGAAACTGTAACTAGATTTTCACGAGACAAATCGATCTGCGTGAATTCCTGCGTCGATGTAAAATCAAGCGTCTCCGTATAAGTGAGGCCTCTCAAATCTGTTGTACGCACTTCGACGGTGTACGTTGTTCCATGAGCTAAGCCTGAAGCGTTTTGGATTTTTAGTTGGTTACCGACAACCTTAAACAAGCCATCGACTGTTTGACTGACAATTATGTAGTCATGCGAATCATCACTGTTAGCGTCTGTTGTACTCAAATTCGCCACAACGGAATCTACAGAAATATTTGTAAATGTCGCGGTAGATGCTGCTATATCGGTGGGAGCTTCGTTGGCTTCCATAACATTAAAAGTGACGGTAGCAGCACTCGATGTCCCATCGGTATCTTTCAACTGATACGTAAAAGTATCTAAGCCAGTAGCATCGGCGTTTGGTGTATATGTAAAACTACCATCGCCGTTAATTTCAAGAGAACCATACGTGAGCGTATGAGTTTGAGACACGTTCGCATCGTAGGCCATTTCACCCGAAGAGGTCACGATCGTAAAAGAATCTAAATTGCCGTCGTAATCATTAGCGAGTATCCCGTCGAACACGTTTTTAGAAAGCGCTGTGTTCTTGGTGACTCCATATGCATCATCACCTGGCGAAGGGGTGACCGCAGCAGCCACTGCGTCTCCAATCCGAACATTTCCGTAAGTTACTCCGCCCTGCGAATAGTTAAAAAATCCGAGTTTTCCCTCAGTAAAAACTCCTGTCTCAGAGAAAATCGTTTGACCATCAACCTCGACTTTTACCGCAGACTGGGTATACAAAATCTTTATTTGATATGTAGATCCACGGGACCAACGAACATTATCGGAATCAAGTGCTGTTCGCGTTCCACCGACATTCAATTCAAGGCTTCTGTTAGATCCATCCACCCCCTGTACACCAGCATCAGACCATCTAAAGAGCAAGTAATTCGAACTATCCTGATACCCCACGACGAACCCCATATCATCGTCATCATTATCAGTAGTCTTGAGTGTCAACTGAACCGTTTTATCGATAAATGCATCAGGGCTAACGAAGAATGCATAATCGCCCGTGTTTACGCTTTGCTCAACCGTTCGACCACCCGCAGCAACAGACCAAATACCACTGGAATCACCAGCACCTGACCAAGTGGTCAAATCCGCGTACTCCAATGCCAAACTCTCAGCCAGAAAGCCCAAATCGATCTCTTCTGCACCTACCTCGCCTTCAGACACCTCCAAATCACTGTCACCTGCCTCTCCGGTTTGATCAACTGATGCTGCAATATCCGCTTCGGTAATGAGCGATAGCTTTTGTATGAACTCTCGACCATCATCAGTCGCCGCAAGATCACACGCGTAAAACAGGATGTCACCCGACTCAGTCAGACCTGAACCCAATGCAGACAAATCTGATCGGTATGTTTCAAGATTGTTTGATGTATAGGTCTCATTACCGAGTAACAGCTCACCATCCGCACCGTGAGAAATCACATGGATCGCATCCACCTGCTCAAATGAACCCGTGATCTCAGCCATATATGCAAACGCATCAACATCATTTGAGATCACAAATGTGCGACCGGCAGCAATTTCTTCGACCGATGACAGGTCAACTCGGCTATCAATGAACACTAGCTCATTACGTCGATCTGACTGCGTTGTCGAGGTTGGCGCAAGATACAAGGCATCGGATTCAGGAGGATAAGTTTGTTCGCTGGGTTCTCGAGTCGCCGTAAGACCGAGCTCAGCCAGCAAGGTTGGACTGCTTTGGGTTAGAGTCTCAATACCGTCGACCACAGCCGCACCATCAAGCATGACGCGGGGCTCAAGCATGATGAATGGCTTTGATCGCAGTTTTTTCAGAAGCTTCGAGTTCAATGCATTCAGTCCAACTAATTAAATCAGGTGGGGCATTCCATACGTGCGCTAGCTAAAAACCTTTGCAGCCATGTCTGACTAATCAGGATTTATATGCAATACCCCATCTTCAGGATACTGAGGCTGGACTCAAGATTCTTACAGATTCTTGCAATTAATCAGTAACTTACGACTAATATCTAGCCCACCATATCGTATTATCGACGTATAGGCGAAAAACTTAACTTGTACACCAAATATACTAGCGGGGAAACGCAGGTCATTGTTTCGGGTTAGAGCGAATTTTTAGAGAATGATGGGGATAGGATTGAAACAATCTATCAACTGGAACCTCTCTACCACGCAAAAGAAAAGCATGCCTCAAAAGAACCGACCTCTTCATGCGATTACATGCCTAATTCGTCACAGCACAAAGTCCTACCACTGAATACACCTAAGTTCACAAGCAGAAGCTATCACTCTACAGTTGATACCGTCTTGCCGAACTCTTGCCGAAGTTAGTCCTGATAGGTTATGCACAGTCCGGCAAATGCAACGAACGCCAGGCCAGTAATTACGCTGGTTCCAGCGTTTTTATTCGTTCTACGAACCAGATGGTGAAATTAATGATAATCAATGGGCGTAGAATCAACCGTGATAACAAAATATGCACAGGGCCGATTTTTTTGATCTTGAACCATTGCAAATCATGGATTTCCTTAAAGAGCAATTTCCTCCGGAGGCAAAGGTCAGAGGTTCAAATCCTCTCGAGCACGTCATCTTTTACTTGACCCTCACTAGACCGGGCAAAAAATCGGATTTAACGCTCAAATTTTTTTCCAAAAAAACCTAATTAAATTATGATCTTACTTAATGGAGGCGCGTACCGGAATCGAAGCGCCGAAAACCGTTTAAAGAATAATCGGCAAAATAAGCCTCGCGAATTTGCGAGGCTCGAAGTTTAGTTTCAAGATTTGCTGGGCTTGGTAAAGCTCTGCGCATCCAACAACGGATCTAGCTCTCCAGCAGCCACACCCGCTTTGATTTGCTCTAACGCAGGCACGACCGCTCCGTCGTTCTCTACAGCGATACCTGCCTTGCCTTTCGCAAGCTCCAACGGCTTACTTCCATAGCGGATTGTAAGAACTACAGTTCCATCTAAGTTCTCGTTCCACCACCGCTTAACACGCTTGGGAACTGTGACCTTTTGGTCTGAGCCATACTCATCTTTGATCCATTTCGTCTTCATAGGCTGGAAGTTGGGATCCGTCGCCAACTGTATTTGCTCTTCAATTTTCGCGATCAGTTTCTTACGACGCT
>Ga0209654_1001218_pt1 | contig 21098 bp, 17 predicted proteins | sample SaaInl1SG_22_DNA_FD_184646 | JGI IMG/M metagenome (GOLD analysis project Ga0209654, IMG submission 184646) | Marine microbial communities from expanding oxygen minimum zones in the Saanich Inlet - ESP_161SG_22_DNA (SPAdes) (version 2) | ecosystem: Environmental > Aquatic > Marine > Intertidal... | reverse complement strand
TCCTTTAAGTTGCAATTCAGTAAATTTACTCATTGCTAGCATATCATAGTCAACGTTTAGATTTTCTAAGTATCCTTGTGTTAGTGCAATATAATTTAAGTCTCTTAAAAGATAGTATCTAGTATCGGCCCAGTTTAAAACATACTCATCCGACATCATGTCTGAAGTATAAATATTGCCGCTGGTGTGCCAACCACCGTCTTTGTATCTATCTTCTCTTGAAACACTGGACCACATAATCATTATCAAATCGTCTTTAGTAAACTTATGTTTTAAGTTTGCTTCTGTAATAGCACATGCAATGTACTGATTTCCTGCGCCTGATCTACCGTAGTTATGATGTGTTTCGTAGCACTGCCCTATTAAATCTGCCCATGTAGGCCACATGTACTGTGTCATGCTACAACCAAATGTAAACAATCTGTTGTATTTTTCCAATTTTAGTTTACTGATCTGGCTCATTTAAATCTCCTATTTGATAACTTTCGGCGTATTCGCTAGTGTCGCAATTTGCATGATTACACATTTTAATTTTTTCTTCGGAGCTCATCTTTTGCCAATCTTCTTCTAGCTTCCATTTTTGAGAAATAAACTGCTTGGGATTATTTAATTTTATAATATTAGGTCTAGCAATTAACCCTTGAAACCATGATATTTCGAAAGGAGAAACTCCATGCATTAATGCAAATTTGTGCATTCCTATATGATTTCCTTCGTCGCCTGGATCATGCATAAGTCTAGTATTCATTAATTGATGAGCGCCAACACCTGATAAGAAACAGTGATCTCCTAATCCACTTACATTATAAGGTTTTCTCGAGTCATATTGTCCGCTTGTATCCGTCGATCCAAATTCATTTGAACAAGGTACTAGTACATCATTAGTTTTAAATAATGCAACATCAAATCTACTTTCAATAATAAATTTATAATCTTTTTTATTATAATACTGCTGATGTATACGCTCTTTAGAAAGTTCTGCAGACATTATAACAGGGCCATGCCACGGATCGTAGTCTTCTTCAGTTCTAGGAAATACTAAAAATTTTTTTAATGAGCGACCTGCAAAATCTTTTTTCAGTCGCTTGATTTTTTTATTTGTATATTCCCAAGTAGCAACATAAAAATCTACTTCGTACGGTAAGCTATCAAAGAACTCAAAATTAACTTCTTTAATTAAATCCCATACGCGAATATGTCCTCTTAAAAATACTGCAATCTTATCCATACATAATCCATTCTAATTCTGGAAACGTTTCTGCAAAATTTCTACCTCGTTTTTCATCATAATGTAAGTTATGCTGGATGAAAGTTTCTTTAAGTTGTTCGTTATAATTAGATTTTTTAATATACTGTATAACTTTCTCTAATTCTAATTGTACACCGGTATTAAAAGGTTGATAGTCCATAAGTTTTTTCAAAAGTAGATTTTTAAAACTGTCATCTAAAACATCTGCACTATAGTAGTCTGGATTTATAATGGTGTAGAAAAAGGGAGAATAGTTATTTCCGAATATAGATTTCATTTCGTCTAAAAATTCAGGAATAGTAAACAGATTAAATGCACTTATTACAGAACCAGTATGAAGTTGCACATGCGGTGTAGCTTCCTTTACTGTTAACAAGTTACTCTTAACCGTATCCCAATTAGTTCCCTCTCTAATATATTCAGCACGATCTCCATAACTATCAATACTAGCGTGAACTTTTACATTTTTAAACTTCTTCCACAAATCTAATATGTTTTTGTTTTTATAAGTTAGTTTACTTAGGTTTGTATTGTAATCTAATAGTACATCAGTCTTATTATTGTCAATTAGATACTCTAGTATTTCGTAGTGCTTATCTGTTAATAACGGTTCGCCGCCTGCAAAATAAAATGTTTCTATATTTTTAAAGTAAGGTTCAAACTGATCATATAATATATCGTTGCTGTTGCCTCCGGCAAAAATATAAATGTTATCTAGTCCATCTTCCTTGGCCCAAGAACTGCTATAGGTATGGCTACAACTCCTGCATTTGAAATTGCATATATTACTCCAACGAACATCAAAATGTCTAAGATGCATTTCGTCTAACGATCCGTCTTCATTTGTCAAATCTGCTAGATGGATATGTTGATTGTATCTATCATTAACATTTTGTCGTGTACTCAACAATCCTTTTTCTTCGTTTGAATAGCAACCCTTACATTCACTACATTTTTTCCCGTCTAGCATATTAAGACGCATATTCTTATACTGTTCGCTGTTCCATACTTCCTTAATAGTATGTGTACGAACATTTCCCATGTGCTGATGGTGATCTGCAACACAACAGGGTAATGCACTTCCGTCTGGGTTTACATACAGATGTATCCACGGATAAATGCAAAATGTATCAGAGGGTACTGCACTCAAAGTAAAACTCCTCTAGTTCTGGAAACGTATCAATAAAATCTGTTCCTCTGCGTCTATCGTATTCTGTAAACCAATTAAAGAAATCTTTTCTTCCTTCAATTAACCTATCGTTTGTGTAATGTGTATTACTCATATAATCAACTACCCTGCGAAACTTTTCGTATTCAAGTTCACTAAATTTAGTTCTATCCTTGTCATCCATATTATCTTTAATAAAACTAAGATGTTGATACATAAACGGCATAAATTGATCTTTGGGAAGTATGTTCATATCGTACTGTAATGGTTCTTTTAAATAAGGTGTATCAAATCTAATTCGTTGCCATTTGGTTTGATCGTTACTATTATATTTAATACGCCATTCTAACATTTTTTTTAACAAACTATTAAAGTTAGTTACTGTTAGTACATTAAAAGTTATCATGAATGTAAGAGGCATGTTTGTTTTATTCATGTAGATATCTAAATTTTTCTCCCACACTTCTAAATCCAACCCAGTACGAATGTATTCTGCTTGCGATCCCCAAGTATCCATGCTTGTAAATACTTTAAAGTCCTTGATACAACCTTTACTTACTAAACTATTCACTTTGTCAGCAAACCGCTCTACAAGAACTGACTTGATACCTAAGTTAGTATTAATATTAAGTTCTAAATTCGGACAAGGATTCTTTTCGAGTTCGTCGAACATTTTCCATGTGCTTTGTTGCAGTAAAGGTTCACCACCAGTAATACGCAAAATAGTTAATGTTTTACGTAATTCGGGCCACCATTTCCACCAAGCCGCTACATAGGGATTAGTTTCTTCGTCTTTGTGAATAGTAAACCAATCAATATCATTCCTATGGTTATTAACCATATCATATGGTCCGTGTTGTTCTATTTCTTTATAGTAACTACTCGAATGTTTAGGATGGCAGTAACCGCATTTAAAATTACACTCGTTACCAAAACTAACTTCGACATATTGCGGATTAACGTCAAGCATAGGATCTTCTTTAATAGCAGAAAACCGTTCCGGAGTATAGATACTGGCGTTACGTTCTTTTCGATCACTAATATAATCTTTACCCATACATTCAATATTCCAGCAGTACTGACAACCACTTGGTTTTTCACCTTCGATCATTTGTTGTCGTTCAGACTTTTTTTGCGGTGTATTATGTAACTGGCTCGGATTATCACTTAATCCTTCAAGCGGAATTTTATGAGGAGCTGGGTGATAACAACTGTGAGTTTCGCCTGTTCCTAAGTAGATAGTTGTGTGATGCCACTTGGCTAAACAGAAAGTCGGCGATACTTCATCCATAATAGGAATAAATTGTTGTATCCTAGATTTGTCTTGCATTAAATTGCTCCGTTAACCATTCAAAATTGTTTATCTTATTAAGGGCGTTTATATCATTACTATTATCTAGTCCGTATTTACGGCCCGCTCGTGCACCAGTAATTGCATAATCGCCAAATTTCCTGTCTCTACCCGAAGCCGAACACCATGCAGATAAACGTTTGTCAGTTTCATCCGTTTTTTGTCCATGAATTGATCTACTTGCAAGTTTACAACATTCTCTAAATGCACTTTTCCATGTGTTAAATTCGTCTACGTTAAATTGATTAATGTTGCTAACTGTATCTATTGATTTAAACTGGCTACTAATACTTGTTGTCATATCAACTGAATTAGTATCCATCTGTAATGTAAGATTTCTGGGTAAAAGTTTTACGCCGCCATTGCCATATTCTAAATCGTTTATTGGATTACGACTTCTCCACACATGTACTGTATTTTTACTATAGAAATCAAAATAAGGAATATAATAATCAAAAGAAAAATCATCTAATATTTTTGCATCAGCGTCAACAACAAAAAACATATCAGTAGTACACAAATTTGCGGCGGCGATGTGTGCCTGGTGTATGCCTTTTACACCGTCAACTCTTTTTGCTCTAGGGAAACGTTCTACTAATCTATTGTAATTTTCATCTGCGTTTTTTTCGTTATAACTAATAAACACAATATCGTACTGTTGCGGAGTGCTTGATACTACATCAATTTCTTTTTTTACAGTTAGCCACCTGTAGTCAAATTCTCGCTGAATTAATCTATGTTTTTTAGATACTAACATTATTCCATCTTTATAAGAACCGTTTTTAAAGATGTGAGGATACTTCTCATCCCATTCAGTAACCTCATACGTAAAATCAAAATCGTCTGCAAGATTACAGTGGTCCCACACTATCCAAAAGAATTTAGTAAGGCTTTTTTTAGCTAATTCTTGAAAAGAAGTTGCTCGAGACAGTTGAGCCTGAGGGAAACGATTTTTAATATGGTTCCATTTATACAGTTGGGTGTCATTATTACAAACAAAGATTATATCATACATATTTTTGCCTATAATAAGTCCTACCTAAGTTAATAGATTCGTTATATAGATCTAAAATATACTTGCTTTGTGATGGGTTAAAATTCGGCCAATCAAATCCTAATGTGTTTTTGATTTCATCTCCGTAATAATGTATTCTGTCATGGATATCATCAACTGAAGTGTCATTAAATAATTGTGTTAGATAATCAAAATCACGTACCTGTACATAGTCCCAATCTGTACAGTTAGTCATATATGTGCCTTGGCGGGCACCTAATATAGCCCACATACCATTTTCAGTATGAGCTCCGACTGTACTCCACATACGCAATCTGTGTATATTGTGCCACCAAATTCGTTTCGATATTTCTTGTGGCGGAACTTTAACACCATCTAAGAGTGTCATTTTGACACCTTCTCTAAAACCAGCTCGCCACGCTAGAAAGGGAGAAGGATTAATAATAGCATCACTGTATACTTGTGGGAAGTTTTTATATCCATCTTCCCAACAAAAATCTACCTGTGCATTTTTTGATTCTGCTTCTTCGTGGGTTTTCATGTTAAGCACAAAATCACGGTTCCATAATTTTAATCCGCCATTGCCGTACATTAAACCGTTTACATTATTTCTGCCGCACCAACTATAAACTTGAATTGTAGGATCTGATATATCAATATCTAGGTCGAAAAATTCAGGATATACTAAATTATCAGCGTCAACTGTAATAAAAAATTCAGTCTGGCTTTGCTGGGCCGCGGCTTTATGAGCGGCGTCTGAACCTTTTACTCCGTGTATCCGTTGTGCCCACGGAACCTTATTACATAGATCTGCATAATTTAAGTCTGCATGCGGTTCATCGTAACTAAGGAAAAATATATCAAATTCTACAGTTCTCATCTAACCTCTAATACATAATCTTTTAGAAGTCTACGAGTATAAACACTAAAACTATCAGGAAGTTTAATATCTTTTACTACTTTTGCATTATTAACTAAATCATGCAGTTTGACTTCTACTATACTATGTATTATATGCGGATCATTGTAATTTGTCAACATAAATTTTAATGTAGTTTCGCCATCCCATACCATTTTTCTTTCAGGTACAGGTTGAAATTTTTCCGGAAGAACATGTGTTCCGCCCAATGCTTCAGTTAATTCGACTACAAGTTCGTTGCTAGATCTATTGTAAGTAAGATAAATGTCTGGAGATTCGACTTCAGTCCATTCTTTGGTAATTACTCTGTGAAGCATATCATCAATTTTGTACAGTTTTTCAACTTGTGAAATTTCAACACTGCCGGTTTTAATATCTACATAACATTTTGCAATATGTATAGACCCGCTGATTATTTCTTCAGCTAATTCTTTAGAAAGTTCAATACAACTGTCATCATCGTTAAAGATATGATCAGGACCAACTTTCGTTAGCTGTCCTGTTTCATTAAATGATGCCAAATAAATAGTTTCAGGAACTTCGAAAGTTTTAAACCATTCGTCAAAATCTGGTAATTCTACTTTTTCCATAAAAGCTCCTCTAGTATATTAATTACTTCTAAGTTAATTTTATCTTTTTCAACATAATGAACAATGTCTGTTTGTGCATAATTGCCGATTTTTAAATTAGCATTTACATCAAAGTAAAAACCAACATGATCGCTAACTAAATCTGCAGGGTATGGCCAATCTTGGACCATGCCTTTCATATGAACTACTTTTGGAAACTCCAAAGGATATGCTATTTCATCTTTGATGTCTAAGATTTTACAAGCAAGTGCAAACGCTTCGTCAGTTCCTACAATTTTTGGTTTGTATGAGCTAAGAAAATTATTACTAAACTCGTTAGGGTTATTAATTATGGCACGTTGCAAATTAAAAAACTCAGTTGCTAGCTCGCTGTCTTTAGCAAAAAATGTAAAAAAAGAATAAAGATTGGGCAACCTATTTGCAGTAAAAGTTTTTCGGTAATGATCTGAAGATACTTCTGTTCCTCTATAAGTATAAGCATTGTTTGCAACATAAAGTTCACAGTTTTTAATAAAGTATTCTACTTGATGACTATAATCTCTAAAAAATAACATATCTGCATCTAAACAGATTGTATGATCCCATGGACTGTGCTGATCCATAAACGACCGTGTATCCCAACCATCAGGACCTTGCCATTCAATTACTTCGTCAAATACCCACGGACTATTAAATTGCGTGAGTTTTTGTTTGTTGTCTATAACAATAGCAACTTTGTCAAACCCTTCTTTCTGCGTGTTTTTAATACTTAATGCAAGTGCATATGCACACAAAGAATATTGCAGGTCGTCGCCGTTGACAAAAATTAAATAACCAAAGTTCATATCAACTCCATAAGTTTTTCTATATTTCGTTCAACACTAGACTTATTCATGATATGTACATCTCGGTCTTTAATTGTAGCAACGCAGTAGTTAGTATCGTGTTGAGGACTAACTAAAAATACTAGTTTTTCGTCTTTTACATCATATAATAAATCTTTATTAGGAACACTCAGTACACCTGGCAAATAATGATTAGGGGTTTTTTCAAAACCGTTTAATATATGATATGCTACACTAAAAGAAATATCATTGCGATACATTCTAGGATCATATCTAAATAAGTCAGCAAATGTGCTGTAGTTTTGACGAATGTATTCTACTAAATCAAAAAACATTTTAGTATATTCATTTTTTGTAAACATTACAGTAGTTGCCCACAATAGTTCAACACTTTCAGGACTTACAAAATTATCTAAGTATCCAGTTCTCGATTTACTGTAGATATCATTATATTTTTCTGCAATTAATAAATCAGAATCAACATCCCAGTACGAATTTAAATTATCACTCAATGTAAAATAATCACAGTCGAGTAACAATGTTCTTTCGTAAGGAGTTACTTGCCATGCACTAGGACGGTTAATGTTATTCCACTGGGTTACTACTTTTTCTTTACCATCACTGTGTGTTCGCATAACACCCGATTCGGGACGATCTACTAAGATAATTTGTTCAAACACATCTTGAGCTTTTTCAAATGTACCCGATTCTTTCATCCAATTTTGTGTCGACATATCAGTCACTAGTGTCACAGGAACTTGCAAGTGTTTCTTGGCTAATCCGCCAGAGACTATTGCCATCTTTGCGTAATCAATTTCGCGAGTGTTATGCGCAAATATTAATGCACCCTTTTTCATAGATCTAAAAGTTTTTCCGTTGTTCTGCTTTGTTTTAGTTTTTGGTATTCTGAATGATACTCGAGCGTACTAGTAAAATATCTATCAAAAATTTCTTCTTTGAAATCTAATAGATTTTCAATTAAGATTGGATTATCATTAACATCTAGTACAACAACGCCGTCGGTGCGTTCTTGAGAAATTAGCATATCAACAAATGTTAATAGCGTTCTATCAATTTTAAAAATGCCGCCGTTGAACCCGTAGGTTAGTTTTGCATCAACCTTTTCTTTTAAAACTTTACGCTGAATAGAAAAAGATTGACGAAAATTTGAAAATTCTAATGCTTTTTTGAATACGTCTTCCATAATAACTCCTTTGTGAATAACACAAAATATTTAGCAGAAGTTATTTTAGATTTGGTTTATTGTGAATTATGCTTGTGGAGCTATATTACCAGCGGAAAAAGAAGTCGGCGTGTCTACTGTAAATGTACCTGCACTAGCCGGAACTAATAATCCAGAGGCATAATATGCAACTACGTCATATCGTAAAGTACCATCAACCTTGTCTGGTCCTTCTTCGACAACGTCAGAGGGGATCGGCGTTGGCGATGATCCGGGGATACCTTGCGGATCGTGATCGTCATTCCATCTTAATTGTAATTCTAATCTACGTGCTGATCCATTACTGTTATCAGCAACATCTGAACTTGCATAAATTTCAAATTCGTTATCGCCATACGGACTAGATCCTGATAGTGTGTAAATTTTTTGTAAGGTATTTGAAAGCCTAAACCAATTTTTTCCGTTATTAGGGTTTAATCCAGTACTTGGAGTAGATGCTGAAAATCTAAATGCACCAACATTGTTAAGTAAGGTAGTCCAATCAGAGTTTTGTGGTGATATAGTTCCGCCGGTTCTAGATGACGTAATTTCAAAGAAGCCGCCAGCATTAAAAAAGTGTCGAGCTTGTTCGGCTGTTGGCCATGTACAAACTATAGTTGCTTGTAAGCCTCGTACTTGTGTTTGTTCGTTGCCGGTGTAACCCCAAGCCTGAGTGTAGTCGTCGCCACCGATGTTTAGACTCGCTCGTTGGCCACTCGGCACCAATGTTAATCGGTTGTTTCGAATATCATTTACAACAGAGTTCCAATATGTTACCGGTTCATCGGCAGCATTAAATCTTACAGTGTCGCCGGCTGCTTTTTCATCAACTCCGGTTGGATATTGATTCTCAATATGTCTATAAGCGTTAATGATATCGTATCGCAGAGCACTATATTCATTAATAGTAATTCTATCAGAAACTGTTACTTGGTTACTTAATACTCGCTGTCCGTAACCAAAGTCGTTGCCGCCGGTTCCGAGAACCTCTTCGATACCAGATTGGATGGAATTGTACTCATCTACTGTTATTTTATCATGTACTGCCATAAAATTTAGTCTCCAACGTATTTATGTTGCAGTAATAACAGGGGTTGAATAACTTGGTGATGCAATTGTAAAGTTTCCTGCTTGTGGCTGAGGTTGTAATAAACCCGATGCTTTAATTTCTTCAAAAGTGATAGAAAGAGTTCCGTCAACAACTCCATCATTAGGATTTTCGTCTGCTGGAAATCCTTCGCCTAAATCAGGATCAACATACGCATCAGCTAATCTAACACGTAAAGAAATAATATTCGGATTATCTTCATCGTTTACTTTTGCTTCGATATATAATCCATTAACTGCATAAGGACTAGAAGCATTAGCAACTTTAACTATTTGATAATCAGTAGTAAGGTCATAAAAGTTAAGGGGATTGCCATCTATTGATGCGCCGAACTCTATCTGTCCAGTATTACTAAGCAACGTTGCCCACTGATTAGTTTGAGGAGTTTCAGAGTGTCCAGTTAAACTTGGTGTTATTCTAATTTTGCCGCCGCTGTTATAAAAATATCTTGCACTATTAGAATCTGCAAACGTACAAGTTAATACAGTTGACGCTTCATCTGTCCAATCATTTGAATATGTAGCTGTGTCAATTACTGATGTAGATAATTGTCCTGGCGCAATGCTAAATCTACTAGTTGTAGCATTATTAATGATCGTATCGTATTGGCTAATTGGATCGCCGGCGCCATCATCAATAATTGTTCCAGGTTGTACTACTACTGCACCGGGTGTTTGTCCAGTTTGGTGAATCCATATACTTACAATATCAAATCTTAAACCATCAAACTGCGCTTTTGTGATAACATCACCTGAATTTACCGACTGACTAAAAACATTTTGTCCGTATCCTCGAGAACCTGCGCCGACACCTAGTATACTACTAATTTTTGTGCGTAGTGCATTAAATCCGCCTGATGTAATATCTGCCATTATAAAATTACCGCTTCGACCATTGTTACTGATTCGCTATCACTGTCTTCTAGTGCAACAGCTATAACATGACTTGTTTTTCCAACAGTTGCATAACCGTTGCCGCCAGCGATAAGCGTATCGCCTTTTTTAACTTTTCCGCCGACTTTTACTGGGACTCTTCCTTTAAGTGCTATGTATGTGCCGCCTTCTAAATCTTTATTCATCATAAATGCAGGGTTTTCTGACACAACACCAATTGCATGCGAACCTGCGGAGCATGCAGTAACTTCAGCTTCTCCGCCTACCATTACTACTGTTCCAATTTCGTACTCTTTATCTGTTAAATATTTTTCAGCTAAATCAGCGTATCTTGCCGCTGTTGCTGTTCCTTGGAACAGATTGGCACTAATATCTCCTGCTCCGTCTCTGGCTGCAATTGTATTCGGCGTAGCCGTTGTCATTGCTGTTCTGTAGTCAGGATCAGTATCAGTTGCACTGTTATCAATTTTTAATCTGTTTGCTAGTGTAGATTGTCCATCAAATAATACAGCTGAAAGTGTACCGCTAGTGTCTCTAATTGGAATACTCTGAGTGTTTGAAATATGTGTTAAACTGCTAACAACACCATTTAACGAGCTAGCGTTTGATGCTGTACCACTAAGTGTTCCAGTTACTAGCCCTGAAACGTTGCCGTTAAACGTACCAAAGAATTCTTTAGTAGTAGCATTTACCATAGTACTCGAATCTGTTGCTTTGACATCACCAGTATGATTACCTGTAGTGTTACCAGTAACATTACCAACTAACGACGAAGTTACGGTATTTGCATACACATTATCCCACTTAAACGCAGACGATCCTAAGTTATAAATCGAGTCTGATCCAGGATATATGCCTTCTTCTTGTACTTGTGAAATTAATGTACTAGCACCTTGGCCTTCGTCAACTTTAATATGCCATTTAATTGGAGTTCCTGTTTTTGACTCCATTATAATACTAGTATTATCATCGCCGATGTATGCGGCAAAATGGGGTTGCGAGCCTAGTGTAAATCCAACATTTTCAAATCCAATAACACCTTCGAAGTTAGTATTTCCCTTTTGATATAAATCATCAACACCTATACCGCCGACTTTTAATGCATTTGAAGCAGTTCCCCAAAATACATAGTCTTCCGAAATGCCAGTTTGACTTTCTGCAAGTGTAATACCTTGTTTGATTGGACCAAACCCTTGAATAGGATTAATAGAGTTGTTTAGTGTAAACTCTGATTGAGAAATGGTTGCAACAACTGTGCCACCGGCAGTCATTTTTAAAATAGCGTAATTAGCATTATCAGTGCCTTTAACAACTTGCGCACTTACATTACTAGCACCTAAATCCGGCGATGCTTCAGGTCCTACAAGGATAAATTCTGTACCAGACCAGGCGTATAATTGTTTGGCACTCGAATCCCACCATAGTTCCCCAGCTGATAAGTTCGAAGGAGCAATATCAACTGATAACGCACCCGACGCAACTTTCCATTGGGCGCCATCATAAAATTTTAGTTTCTTTTCTCCGCTATCAAACCAAAGCTGTCCGCTAATTGCCTTAGGGGGTGCTGTAGTATTTGCAAAGTTTTCAAGCAAATGTAAGAAGTTTTCGTTTTGTACTTCCCCATAGCCTGCATAGTTTTTACCAACAAATCTAAGATCAGTTGTAGTATCGATTGTACCATCTTCAACTGATGTTAAAAACGTTCCATTAAATTTATCTACTTTATACGCCATTATTGTCCTCGCTCGGTATTAGTATTTATCGCTATTCAACAATACTTTCAGATATAGTCTGACGCTGTTGTTCGAGCGATAGATATTCTGCTTCTGTGAGTGTTGTCGTAATGTTTAATGCCTTTTCTCTGATGTGTCTTAGAACTTTCCAATCTGTATTATTTAAAAATTCTCTTGCTGTACCGTTAGCATCAACTTGTGCTTGCGCATCAATTTCGCTTTGAGGTAACGATTGTACATTTTCATCACCTATATTATAGTAGTGTGTTCCATCATAAATTTGTTGAGCTTCTGTATCAGTAATTGTTCTAACAACAATATTTCCTGGTACATTAGGCTCGTAGTTTAAAATAGATGTAACTTCGTTGTTTTCAATACAAACGTAATGTGCCATTATGAACTCCATACTGCAAAGTAGTTACCCTGCGGTTTACCGTTTTGTTCAGTGTTCTGAACCCATACTCGGATACGATCCGATCTAATTTCATACTCATTTCTTAATCTATCATTGCCATCAACTCCGCCGGCATAATAAATTCTTTTTATACTAGGAATAAATGCAACTAAGTTACTCATAGTCTTGCCGCTCGGTGGAAACACATCGTAAAAGTTTCGACTGTTGTTAAAACTTCCTACTTGGTTAGTATAACTAGATGGTTTACCAACCCCGTAAGTAAAGCTATAATCTGTCGAAGTAGCTGAATCAACATACTGCTTTGTTGCCGCATGCAAATTGCTTGTTGGATTAGCATGTAATGTTAAAAATCCACTCATACTATCGCCGGTTTTGTCAACGTTACCTGATGCCGTGCCGTTAATATTAGGTACTGTTAATGTATTTGAGCCTGGATTAAAAGTAAAGGCGCCATTGTCTACTTGCAATCTTTTATATCCGTTGCCGTTTCCGATTGTATCTAAAAACGCAACATTATAGATATTGTTGTCATCCTCAGATTCATCAACATATACAGTCGATGCTTGAGATGCAACTCCAGTTAATGACGCGGTTATTGTTCCGGCACTAAAATCTCCACTAGCATCTCTTGCAACAACTTTATTTGCTACGTTTGAAGTACTAGCATCTACAGAGATAACTGAAGGATTAGTTCCGGTATAGTCATTCCCTGTTAAGTAGTCTCCGATCTCTAATGATTCGAAAGAAATAAGACCCCAATAAGGTGCTCCGGTCCCTGCACTCTTTAGTACATAACCCGGTGTTCCTGTTGCAACAAAATCAGTATCGCCTGTACTTACTTGATACGGTATTCCGCCAGCAACGCCGCCTGCAACATTAGTTGCCGAAGTTGCGAGAGTTGCGGTATTTGCATGTCCTGTTAAATTTCCTGTAAACTCTGACGAGTAAATATTTTTAAATCTATTTGAGCTTGCGCCAATTTCAACTAAATTGTCAGTCGAAGGAATTAATGCGCCGCCGCCGCCGAATCCAGATCTTACACTTTCGGGAGGCGCAAGCAGTCTTAGTTCAGTTATATCACCTGCTTCTTGTGATTTTATATTTAAACTTTTATTAACTGAGATTGTTCCACTATTTGCAGTCGATTCAAATGTTAAGTTATCGGATATACTAATTTGTCCTGACCCTGATACATTTAAGAATCGTAATGTACCAACTAATTCTAAACTACTATTAACAACATTATTTGCAAGAGTATCTGTAGTTAGTGTGTTTGCAGGTGCCGGTATGTTAACATCTGACGAACCGTCAAACACTATACCATTAATCAACGGAGCATCTCTCAATCTTGATGCAGTGTCGGCATTTCCTCTAAGTACTGGTCCTATAACAGAGTTTGCAGTTATTTGATCAAATGTACTATTTCCTGCGGTAGCAGTTACATTGCCGGTTAAGTCTCCAGTGAAACTAGCAGTAATATTTCCAGCTCTAAATCCACCAGCTGAATCTCTAGCTACTACTTTGCCAATAACATTATTCGGAGTTGCGTCTACACTCCACGTTTCTCTAGCACTTCCATCAAAGTTCGAACCAGAAATATAATCGCCTACGACTAACGAATTAGTAGTTGAAGCCTTAATTGTAATATCTTGGCTTCCATTAAATCCTGTTCCATTAATTAATCTAGTAGTTGCTAAAAGTGTTGCTTTGTCAGCTGTTCCTTTTAACGTTCCTCTAAATTCTGACACATCCGAAACTGTGATGCCGTGGCTGATCGTATTAAAGTTTTCTAACGGAGTTTCATTTTGATTTATTTCAAAACCGCCATTACTTATAACTGCAATCGGTTCGCTGTTTGCATACAAAATTACTACTGGAAATCTTAAAGAGTTTGTAGCAGTTAATACTGAACTAACTGCTCGTGTAGTAGTTGATCTAAATTGGGGATCTTGCGGATCATCTGGCCCTACAAGTATCCACTCAGTTCCAGTAAATACATGTAATGTATTATATGTACTGTTTAGCCAAAAACTTCCTGTTGGAGCATTCTCAGGAGCAGTTTCGGTTCTAGCCGAGCTTCCAACTGTTTGCCAATTTTCGCCATCGTAACTGTAAACATTTTTATCTTGAGTATTATAAAACAACTGGCCTACAATAGGTCTCGATGGTTCGCTATCGTTAGCAAAGTTTTCTAGAAGAAACAGGAAGTTTTCGTTTTGTACTTCACCATATCCAACATAGTTCCTACCAATAAATTTTAAATTAGTAGTACTATCAAGGGTAGCATCGTCTAACTGTATAAACTCTGTACCATCTGTTTTATTAATTATATAAGCCATTCAATGCTCCTAGTGATCCTTATGGCGGTAATACGACATCTCTAACAAATGTCCATAAACCTGAAATTAGTTGAAACTCTTTAACAATACGTGTTACTGTAATTGATGGTGCAGGAACAGTAGCATCTGTTATACCAACACTAGTTACAGCATTAGCAGTACCCGACGGTGTATTGAATTCAGATGTAGTAACGTTAATTAACGGATCAATTGCTAAACTTACTGTATTGTTACTAATAAGAGTGACCAAAATTCTTGCCGTTACGCCGTTTCGGTATTCATCCGGTGGTGCAATGTTAGGTAAAATATTACCAGTAATATAACTGTTCGGCTTACCGTCTGATAAATCCATACTAAATGCAAGATTTCTCAATTCAACTGTATTATCTACATATTCTCTTGTTGCCGCATCTTGAGCACCAGATGGTCCTGATGCAGGATCAGCCAACCCTACTATTCTCGGACTATTGATTAGAGAGATATTGCCGCTTCCATCTGGAGCTAACTCAATATCGTCATTAGAACTTAGTGTACTAATTCTATTATCTTCTAAACGCATTTGAGCTACAGGTGGAAGACCTGGTCCTATATTAACAACATTCTGTGTACCAAATGCTGTTACACCAGGAATACTTGTAATACCAGTGCCTAAACTGTTTCCGTTTAGTACAGTAACTCCGCCAATTTTAAATTCTTTTCCCGAAGATAAGTTAATATGATCCGAACTCGTCCATGCCTGGCTTGCTAACTCTGGCAGGCCGTCTGCGGCTGCTTCTTGAGTATCTGCCCATAACAATACGTGGTTAGTTGTTCCTCTTAAAATAATGCCGCCTTTTGAAGCGGCAGCGTCTGTTGCAACGCCACTGCTCGGAACTGCGAGTTCGATATTCTTGTCTTCGATTGTAAGAGTTTCTGCTTCAACTGTTACAGTGTCCCCTTCAACTGTTAAATCGCCTTTTACTAAAAGGTCACCGCCGACGGTTACTGAACTGCCTAGTTGATCTACAAACATCTCAACTGTTCGATTTGTTGGATCAATAGCAAACGCTTCCTCTTGTGCTAACCCTTTACGTACTGATAGTTTAATTTTTCTATTTTCAGCAGTATTTGATAGAACAACATCACCGTTAGCAATACTCAGCTGTCCTTGGTCAGCGTTACCAAAAATCATTCCTAAGTTTGTCGTTAAACGTACTTGTCCGTTAATATCGTTTGCTTGATCTTTTCTAACATACGTTGTTGCAGGAATATTGCCCAACTGTTCTGAATTTGTTGATGTAACATCAAATTTAATACCGTCCAATGTGCCAGCATTAAAACCCGGAATAATCGAACCGGCAAATCCATCAATTGATTCTTTAGGAGTAAACGTATCCTTACTAAAAATACCTAACAAAATTCCGTTTGTAAAAAACTTCGTAATAACTCGAGTTTGGTTTAAGTTATCGAGAATACTTACAACTTCAATACCACTTTTTAATTGATCGTCTGCATAATCAGGTCCTAGCAAAATAGTATTTGTACCGTCGAAAAAGTACAACTGTTTATCAGCATCGTTAAACCATAAATCGCCTACGCCTAAGTTCAGTGGCTGAGCGTTTGCAATAGTGGCGGAACTAACAGGAATGAAGCCAGTACCGCTATACACTTTTAACTTAGTTTCAGTTCTGTCAAACCAAATTTGACCTGCAATAGGACTAGTCGGTTCAGTAGTACTTGAAAAGTTTTCTAATAGTTTAACAAAGTTTTCATTAAGTGCTTCGCCAAATCCGCTATAATTTTTTCCTATTAAAGTAATGTCAGTTGATACATCGTCAATTTGACCATCTGCAACTGTTGCAACAATAGTCCCGTCTGTTTTATTAACTTGATATGCCATATTATAAAATCTCCGTAGTAAACTTTGACGGTCCAGATCGAATAATGTAATTCACTGTTAGGAAAGGATTCATAATACCTACCGGTTGTCCTAGTTCAAATTCATTGCTTGGTACTTTAACAGGGCCTGCTTCAGTAATATACTGTGCTTGTCCTGGGTTAGTTGGACCAAGTCCCGGTTCGCCCGGCGGAACAATCGCACTGTCAATTCTAACAGCCGAATACTGTGTGTTATTGTTTGATAAATCGTGTGTGTGTTCGGGTAAGTTTCCTAATGTTAGTCCTACCGAACTCTGTCCGCTTGATGCTGCCAATGTTGTTGCTTCTGTGCCTTCAACTCTAGCAGGTGATGGAACGCCGCCGCCGGCATTTACAAATGCTCCAGTATTATTAGGAACTAATGTACTATTGTTCATATTATGTCTACCGAGTGCATTTCTGCCTCGCATGTCTGGTAGTCTAAAAGTAGTTCCCGGTGTTCCGACTAGCGGTGCTGATCCGTTATAAAGTGTACCGATAACATCGTACAAGTCCGGAAATTTAACACGTTCTTGTTCACTACCATCGCATAACAAATAACCGTCTGGAACATTTTGTCCAGCAAATGGAAGTAATGTACCGATTGGAACTCCTAAATCTGCGACAAATTGATCTCTATCCATTCGAAGCAATCCTGAAGCTTCGCCAAGTTCCGTTGAAGGTCGATAAATTAATATGCTATCAGTAGACTCGCCTACATCTGGTGTGCCTCTAGATTTTCCTTTAATAATATTTGCAGTAAGTTCTGTAGAAAATTCTTTTTGTAAACCGTCAATTTGGCCGTCAAATTTTATTGTGTTTGATTCAACATCGCCACTTAATCTAAATGTAGTTACTGATTTTAAGTTTGTTGAAGTATTTGCATTACCGGTAATATTACCATTAATAGTTCCTTCGAACTCGTCTGCTATTACTTTCTTAGAGTAAACTGTTTTCCATCTGTTAGTCGGGCTTCCAAGATCAGATACGTTATTGTCTGTTGGAGTTACAGTATTAACTACTGTAGATCCTGCTACTCGCAAGTTTTGACCTACACGTAATGTTTTAACAATAGAAACTCCGCCTTGAGTAACAATACTTCCGCTTTCAGCATTAATTGAATCTGTATCATCTAAAATAACAACGTTTCCAGTAATACCAAAATTACCATCTATATCTAATGTAGATTCTGGTGAACTAACATTGATACCCACTTTATCATTGATAACTCTTAATATTGTGCTAGCATTTCCGTTGCGATTTGTTTGCAAATCAATACTACTACCGTCCGACGAATTGTAAATTTTAGCCGACGTTGCCGATGTTGTTATCGAAAAGTTTCCGTCAACGCCTACTGTTAATCCTTTGTTGTTCCTAATATTAATATTTTGTTCAGTAGTGTTTACTGCGTCTGTTCTTAGAAACTTACTAGAAGCAACATTAGTTGATCCTATTTTTAAACTTTCAGCAGTTGTAGCCGTTCCGATTAATTTAGGTAGTGAGCCTCCTTCGAATATGTTAGCAAAGGATGCTTCTTGTCCCGATTGGGGAGTAGCAATGTTAAGTCCTGATAGAATTGTTTCAAATCCCGATAGTGTCAGCTTTGGTCTAAAACTATCTTTTGATACAATCCCGACAATAACATCTGCAATATAAAATAAGATAACATTTCTTTCTACGTTATCACTATCGGTAATAGTTTCTACAGCTGGTCCATATCGTAATCCGTCAATTGAACTTTCGCTTGGTCCAACAAGCAACCATCTAGAACCTGTAAAAATTCTTAGTTGCTGATTAGTTGTGTCTACCCAAAGCTCGCCAATTTTTGATGTTTCAACTGACGGTTCAGTTGGTCCTTTTTGTATGTTCGATGCCGCTTTCCAATTTGTATTATCAAATAATTGCAATACACCATTAGTAGTATCATACCATAGTTGACCTTCAATAGGGTTAATTGGAGGATTAGCACTTGCAAAATTTTCTAATAAATGTAAGAAGTTCTCGCCGATAATTTGCCCGTACCCTGTGACGTTTCTCCCAGGAAAAGTTAAGCTAGTATCTTGGCTAGAAGTATTATCGTAAACTGTTATTGGAGTTTTGTTTTCACTGTCTGTAAAATTAACTTGATACGGCATACTTATTCCTCACTAAATCCAGTTAAACTTTGGATTCTAATTGTATAATCGATCTGCATCAACCTGTTCAATGACTTTTGTACCGGATGGAATACAACATGTGTCAGTAGCTTGCCGTTGTCATTAGGATCATATGATTTTAGTCCTAACTCGTCAAAAACAAAGTTTCCTTCTAGTGTCGGACTGTTGTCAAATGCTTCTTGATCAATCGGCTCACTGTAGTCAAGTAAGCACGAAATAATAATATCAGTATAGGTTGCACCACTAATATGTCTAATTTGCATTTTGTTTCTTGTAGGATCATTGTTACTAATGTTATTTTGATCTACTACTTTACTATATGTCTGATTATATAAGCTACTGTTAATACCTACCGTGTTAGGTGTTAGATATGTAATAAGTCCAGTTGGGTCAACTGTTGTGCCGCCGGAACCAAACACCATTTCACCAATACTTCCGGTTCCTTGATTTGATAAACTATTGGCCATTGCGACACTCATATTTTCATAGTGAATAGCATTTCTTTTATCTACGTAAACTTCGTCAGTTTCGGGGTCAAATATCTTAATATGACCTTGAAAGTTAACTCCGGATTTTTCATTTACGGGACTTTCGTTTTTAGGTTCGTTTGTGTTTGACATATCTTTCTCTTTGTGTTCCATACTGTATTTATTCGGGTAGCTCAGTAGTCTTTCCTGCAATGAATTTAGCTACTGGTGATTTGTTTTCAATTAGTGTAATTCCGGTAGTTGCTGTGGTATTTCCTTTGTCATACCACGAAATACCAGTTTTCTTTACTACAGTTATTCTTGCGCCTGCCGGTATTACTGTAGTCAATCTAATAAATGCCGATTCGCCGTCTACAGTAAATTCTGGTTCAAGTACTCTGTCAGCATCTGGGCTTAGACTTGCAATATTTTCATCAAATACTGTTAAATCTGCCTTTCGCAATCTAATACCTGCAACAAAAACTTCAATCTCATCACATCTTCCGTGTGTTGACGGAATTGTAGTTTTTGTAATTTCTTGTGTTCCTTTCTTAGGAATATACGGAAGCGGACCAATTAACAGACTACTACCGTCACTCACAAAGTCTTCTCTTACTTGCTCGTCTTTGTACGGAATAACTTCTTGATTACCAACAACACTAAATCCGGTATTCGCAGGATATACTTCTCCTATTGACGTGCTTCCTGTTCCCCTTCTCAAGTTACTTAGTGTATTTCCGTCAATTGCAAAATATTCAATTCTTTCGCCTGCAATATCAATAACTCCAGGTATGTTTCTGGAAGAATTCGGAATCGGTAAGCTAGTGCTGTCATTTACAACAATTGTTTTATCATAATATCTTAACGGTTGTGCTAACTGTAGTTCATCAGCAAGACTGTATCTATTATATTTGTAAATGTTTAACATATCTTTATTGATTTCAAATGCATTTGGTAGGCGGAATATTCTAGATCCAAATGTAATAATTGTTACCTCGTCAGTCGGTAAGCTATCTACTTCGAGATAAACATATCCAGAAGGTAGTGATACTCGATAGTCATTGTCCTGAACTAACTTTTTGCCATTTAGATAAACCCAAACAGCCGATGCTGTTGTAGGTGTAGTCGATATTTTATAGTTAACTTTTCCTGCTTCAAATTTATCAGTTACAAGATCCATAGCTGGATAATCAGAGAACCATGTAGCTCTAATAGTATCTCCTTCAGATATACTAATATTATCGTTCAATGTAATTGTATTGCCGTTAATAGTAAAATCTTTTCTAAGGTCGTTTTCAATTCTAACAATATCGCCATCATTTAATATATCTAGTTCGATAGTAACTGCCTTGTTAACACCACTATATACAAACTCTTCGATAAAAGTTAAAGGATTCCCGTTAACAAATACATTAACATTACTTGTTAAAATACTACCCGACGGTTCTAACGGATCTGTTCCGATGATAAACTGATAAACTTTCTTGCTACTGGTTACAATTCCGTTTATGTCAACTGTTTCCAATATTTCAATATATTGATCACTAACTGTAAATGAGTTTGAATCAATTGTATCAATTCTAGTATCATTAATTTCTAAAAGTATATTAGAAAGTGCGGCGGCTTTCTCTAAAGAAACAAAGTTATCTAAATCAAACGATCTAGTGCTGCCGTCATATACTAATTCTTGAACGTTTGTTTTAACAATCGCCTGTCCCTGACCATACTGCGACGAGCCTACCGCAATAATTTT
>Ga0209654_1001216_pt1 | contig 21129 bp, 20 predicted proteins | sample SaaInl1SG_22_DNA_FD_184646 | JGI IMG/M metagenome (GOLD analysis project Ga0209654, IMG submission 184646) | Marine microbial communities from expanding oxygen minimum zones in the Saanich Inlet - ESP_161SG_22_DNA (SPAdes) (version 2) | ecosystem: Environmental > Aquatic > Marine > Intertidal... | reverse complement strand
AGCTAACGTTTGCCCCGTCGGAAGCCGCCAAGGCCCGTTCTGAAGCACAACGGGCGGAAGCGGATCGACTGCGACGTGAGGCTGAGGAAGCGAAAAAACGCGCTGAGGCCGAAAAGCGTGAGGCGGCTCAGAAGGCGGAAGACGCGAAAAAGGCCGCGGAGGCGAAGAAGGTTGCCGAAGCGCAGCGTGCTGAAGCGGCGAAGAAAGCAGAAAAAGAAAAACAAGCGGAACAAAAGCGGCGAGAAGAGGCCAAGAAGGCTGCTGACGCGAAAAAGGCTGCTGAGGCGAAGAAGGCCGCCGAACTAAAACAAAAAGAAGAGGCCGCGAAAGCGGCGGATCGTGAGGCGCAGCTGAAGCAGCAAGCCGACGCAGAGGCAAAGGCTCGGGCAGAAGAAGAGGCCAAGAAGGCACAGGCTATCGAAGAGGCTTTTGAGCGCGCGCAAGCCGAAGCGCGAGCAATGGACGAGCAGAAAAATAAAGAAGCGGAAGAGTTGGCCGTCCTGAATGCACTGGCATCTGAAAAGGCAGCGGCGAACGTATTGGATGCGATGACCACACGAATTACTCGCGCCTGGCGCAGACCTGTGGCATTCAAAGGTGGCCTAGAAGTCTATTTACGTATGTCCCTTGCATCCAATGGAGAACTGGTGGATGTTCGGGTGGTAAGGGGCAGTGGTGATGTATTGTTTGACCAGTCAGCACAACGCGCTGTGCAGCGGGCAGCGCCGTTTGACGAGGTGAAGCAGTTTGATGCACGCACCTTTGAAGAAAAATTTAGAACCCTGACTGTAAAGTTTAGACCGGAGGATTAATGCGAATCATTGCTTGGCTAGTGTTGCTGTTGACGATCACGATTCCAGCACGCGCTGAATTGGTGATTGAGATCACCCGCGGCATGGAGAATCCAATCAAAATTGCAGTAGTCCCGTTCCGTGTGCAGACCGGAGGTGCATTAGAAGTTGATTTGGCGCGGTTAATCGAGTCAAACCTCGAGCGTACCGGTCAATTCGTCCGCGTGCGTCGCGACAGTATGCTGTCTCTGCCTGGTCCTGATGAGCAGATTTTTTACCGCGACTGGCGAGCGATCGATTCCGAGTACACTGTGGTCGGCGCGGTGACTCGCGAGGGTACAGAGTTCGTAGTTCGCTACGGCTTACATGACGTGTACGGCGAGCGGGTGTTGTTTTCTGAGCGGGTGCCCGGCGGTCCGGATGCCCTGCGAGACATTGGCCACTTTATTTCTGATCGGATTTATGAATCGCTGACTGGTATCAAGGGGTTTTTCTCGACCCGACTGTTGTACGTGTCTGCTGAGCGTCGTTCGGAGAAAGATCAAACATTCAAATTGATCCTTTCTGATGCCGATGGCGGCAGGCCTCGTACAGTATTTCAGTCGTCGGAACCCATTCTGTCCCCAGCCTGGTCGCCGGACGGATCGCGTGTCGCCTACATGAGTTTTCGTGGTAAGCGAGCCGGAATCTACGTGCAGACACTTGCGACCGGCGATGTGCAGCAGGTCACGAGCTTTCCTGGGCTAAACAGTGCGCCACGATTCAGCCCGGATGGTCGAAAATTGGTCTTGACCCTATCGAAAGATGGTAATCCGGAAATTTATGTGGCCAACCTGCGCACGGGTGAGCTTGAGCGCATGACCAATCATTTTGGGATTGATACCGAGGCCTCATGGTCGCCTGATGGTCGCTCGATTTTGTTTACCTCGAGTCGGGGTGGTAAACCGCAGTTGTATCTTTTGAGTATCGCTGATAAAAGCGTCAAACGGGTCACATTTGATGGCGACTACAATTCCAATGGAGCATTTACACCAGATGGTTCTGCAATTGTGTTTGTGCATCGAACAAATGAACGGTTCCACATCGCGAGCATGAATCTGCAGAGCCGAGAGCTGCGAATTTTGACTGAAACCGATTTGGATGAGTCTCCGAGTGTTGCACCGAACGGAACTATGCTAATTTATGCGACATCTGATGAGGAAAGAGGCCTTTTGGGGCTTGTTTCAATGGACGGAAGGGTCCGAGTTCGGTTACCTTCGGTCAGCGAGAGTGTTCGGGAGCCTGCATGGAGCCCGTATTTTAATTAATTTGTAGTCAAATCACATGCAAGTAAATGACAGGGGTGAGGGAATGAAGGTTTTTAAGCAGGCAAGAATCGCGGGTATCGCATTGATCTTAGCGGTACTTGCAGGTTGTGCTGGTCAGGTGAATGAGAGCGCGTCCAAGGTAGAGACTGCTGAAGAGCGGGCCGCCCGTGAAGCGCGTCAGGCAGCGTTTGAGCAGGGTTCTGTTGCAAATCTGAAAGCCAGTGCGATGGCTGCCGACACATTGTTCTTTTTCGAATTCGACAAGTCAGATTTGAGCCAAGATGCGCTGGATGATCTGGACGCGCACGCGAAGTTTCTCGTTGCTGACCGGAACGCAAAAGTTCGTTTGGAAGGACATGCAGACGAGCGCGGCACACGCGCTTACAACTTGGCACTGGGTGAGCGTCGGGCCAATGCTGTAGCCCGTTACTTGGTGATTCAAGGCGTGAACCGTACGCAGATCGAAACTGTGTCGTATGGTGAAGAGCGTCCATTGTCATTGGTTCGTGATGACAGTGGTTGGTCACGTAACCGTCGTGTTGAGTTGATTTACCAGTAATTCATGCGGTTATTGGTCACCACAGGCGCCGCGGTTGTCATGACTGCGGCGTCTTTGTTTTCTCAGGCTGAAGAGCTCGACGTTCAAGGTTTGCGTCAGTCTCAAGGTGAGTTGTTGATGCAACTTGAGCAGTTGCGTCAAGAAACTCAAGCCTTGCGCGGTTTAATGGAAGAGCTGTCCTTCCAGCTTGGACAAATGAGCCAGGACCAAAAAACACGATACCTGGATTTAGACCAGCGTCTTGGTGAATTGGTCCGCGTGCAGCGTGAGGCATCGACAGCCCAAACAATCCCCACGACGCCAGTTGTTGGGGTGGATGGAGTCGTCACTGCACCAGCAGCCCCCATTGAACCCCAGGTTTCAGATCAGGAGGCCTACAATCAGGCTTTCGAGTTGATTCGCGCGCGGGATTTCGAGGCGGCTTTAGATGCAATGGAGGAGTTCATTGCAACCTATCCGGACAGTGAGTTGGTTCTGGATGCCCGTTTTTGGCGCGGACAGGTGTTCGATGTACTCGGCCAAGATGCCAATGCCATTGAATCCTTTAAGAACCTGACATTGATTGCGCCCGATTACCGTCGCATTTTGCAGGTGAAGGTGAAGCTCGGGAAACTGCTGATCAAGAACCAAGACGTGCTCAATGGTCGCAAAGTGTTGCAAGAAGTGATTACTGAAGCGCCGCAGAGTGTCGAAGCCGGATTGGCGCAGCGCGAACTCGAAAGCAGCAACTGAGGCGATTCATGGCCGAATCGGCAACGCTCCGCATCACGGAGATTTTCACCAGTTTGCAAGGCGAGGCTGCATCGGCCGGCTATCCCACTACATTCATACGTTTGACTGGCTGTCCTCTGCGTTGCGTCTACTGCGACAGTGCATATGCGTTCAATGGCGGTGAGACTTGGTCTGTGCCCGATTTGATCGCGGATGTTGACCGCCGTATCCCGCGTAGGGTCTGTGTCACTGGCGGTGAACCACTGGCGCAGCCAAATTGTATCTCACTGTTGTCGGCCCTTTGCGATGCTGGCTTTACTGTCTCTCTTGAAACTTCAGGTGCAATGGATATTGCTGCTGTGGATCCTCGAGTCTCAATCGTGCTCGACATCAAAACCCCAGGCTCTGGCGAATCGCATCGGAACTTGCTGGAAAACTTTGCGAAATTGAAAGCTACAGATCAAGTTAAGGTGGTGATCACCAGTCAGGATGATTTTCGCTGGTTCGAAGCCTTGTGTGACCAACATGTGGAGATCTTCCAAGCTGATCTAGTTTGGATTTCACCTGCGTTTGAGGCTGTCGATCTGAAAGCACTTGCCGGCTGGGTGATTGAGAGCAAGCATCCGTTTCGCATGCAGTTGCAATTGCACAAACTGATTTGGGGTGAGGAGACGGGGCGATGACTGCCAAACCGAAGGCTGTGGTACTACTCTCAGGCGGCTTGGATTCGGCGACTGTGTTGGCTATGGCCCGGGCGCGTGGGTTTACGTGTCATACCTTGGGGTTTGATTATGGGCAAAGGCATAAGTCGGAGTTGGAAGCAGCAGTTCGTGTGGCTCAGGCGCTGGGCGATCAGCCACATCAGCTGATTCGGTTGGATTTGGCGGCCATTGGTGGGTCCGCGTTGACCAGCGACGCATTCTCAGTGCCGACGGATGGTGTGGCCAGTGGCGGGATTCCGGTGACCTATGTGCCGGCACGGAACACGGTGTTTTTGTCGATAGCGCTTGGCTACGGCGAGGTGCTCGGCGCGACACATCTGTTCATCGGAGCCAATGCGGTGGACTACTCTGGTTATCCAGATTGCCGTCCGCAATTCATCGAACAATTTGAACGGCTGGCCAACGTGGCAACGGCGGCGGTGGATGGTGGGCCGAGCTGGCACGTCGAAGCGCCTCTGATGCAGATGACCAAGGCGGATATCGTCACTGCAGGAACCGCGCTTGGCGTGGATTACGCGTTGACCGTCAGTTGCTACCAGGCAGATACAGAAGGGCGCGCCTGCGGACGCTGTGACGCGTGTCGGTTACGTCGCAAAGGGTTTTTGGATGCAGATCTTGCGGATCCAACGCGTTATCAGCCTGGTGTTAGCCCGCAAATCTAGAAAAATGCCAATTTTGGGTTGCACATTCCCGGTTGGCCGGTATCATACGCGCCCTATCAAGGGTCACTTGTGATCCACCTCTCTGGGGGTCGTTAGCTCAGCTGGTAGAGCAGTTGGCTTTTAACCAATTGGTCGCTGGTTCGAATCCAGCACGACCCACCATTTTTTCCCCTCAAACACAATGCCTCATGTCGTAGTCAATAGAAACCGGACACCGTTTTGGGTTGTCGTTAAGCTCTTGCGGGAGCCAGGTCCGTCTTGCCCTGATGTAGCCGCTTTCAATTGTAGTACCCCCAAAAGATAGTGAACGAGATCCTCACGAGTCTCATAGCAGATTAATGATCAGGTCTATGGAGAGTGGAGGTTGTTTCTCCGCCATGGTTTTCGCCCTTGGGGGTAGCTATCCCTCTTGTCACCGGCGAGTCATGGTAGTGGCTGGTTCGGCGAGGTTGTTCAGGTGTCGAAAATGTCATGATGTTTGCGGTAACGGTACAGACATAAGACTGGACCGCTTGGTGCCGAGGGTAAGAAAGATTCGAGCCTTGGTGAGGGCATCTCACGATCTTTTAGAGCGTATTCGGCGAAATCCGAAAGGAATGCACTGGACGATACCTTAACCTCTGGTTGATAGGTGCGTCGCGAATTTCGAGTTGATCAACATTAACTTAATACAGTATGTGAGAGACTGGAGTCCTCTGAGGTTACAGGATCGAGACTGTGATATCTGCAGAAAGTCTATGTCGGGTAACCCGTTCTGCGTTTGGTAGATCGTTATGAATGACTTTGGCATGGATTGCATTGCTTGCATAACCGTAAGATGACCATCGATCCAATAGTCGGCGTTCGATTATTGAGAGATCGATTTCAAGAAAAATCGAAAAATCCCAAAAACTTTTGAGCTCGGACCATCCAGGCTCGTTTAGTAAAAGGTAGTTACCTTCCACGACCACAGTTTGTACTTCTTTCGGTATTAAGTGCGCGCAGTTAATAGTGCGCTCATTCGAGCGATCGAAAATAGGTACGTAAATGTCTTTCGATTCTTTGAGTCTAGCAACGGTAGATGTGAATCCATCCAAATCGAACGTTTCTGGAGATCCCTTTCGATCTGTTAGGTTCATGTCTTCGAGAATTGAGTTGTCGAGATGAAAGCCGTCCATCGACACACATGCGCAGTGAGGGACGCTATTGGCCAGCTCATGCGCGAGAGTCGTTTTGCCTGACGCAGGAGCTCCTGCGATAGCGACGAGTAGACGAGATGAGCTGTCGGATCTCAAAGATTTGAGTTGATCAATGATGCTGTCAGTAATTTCCATGTTCATAAAGCCTACTGGGTTCACAAGGTAAAGGTCTACAAAGAACTATTTCTATATCCAGTTACAAAAAGCTGCGTTTGTGAAGTTATCTATTTGCATCTTTTCTATCATCAGTGTTACCTAAAGTAATACTATTTTGATAGAAAAATGGTTTTATTGCTCCGCACAATGCAAAAAAGTATCAAAATGAGGGGGAAATAGCCTACTCTCTTGACGCGGTCATCGATTTAATTTGTGCATCCACGGGGTGGATAGACAAACATAATAAGGAGTCTAAAAATGATTCGTAAAACGTCCTTGGGTGTTGCAGTTGCATTATCACTCGCTACGTCAACCGCAGTTCTTGCTGAAACGATCACCATCGCTACTGTGAATAATGGCGATATGATCCGTATGCAGGGCTATACAGATCAATTCACAAAACAAACAGGCATCAATGTCGAATGGGTCACGCTTGAAGAAAATGTTCTTCGTCAGCGCGTGACGACTGATATCACGACCAAAGGTGGTGCCTTCGATATCATGACTATTGGTATGTATGAAACGCCGATTTGGGGTGCAAATGGATGGTTGATCCCGTTGCATAAAAACGTGAACTTCAACACGAATAACCTGTCAGCTGCATACGATGTCGACGATATCTTGCCAGCAATGCGTGGTGGTCTAAGCCATGAAGGAACGCTATACGCGGCGCCGTTCTATGGCGAGAGTTCAATGATCATGTATCGAACTGATCTTATGGCAAAAGCTGGCCTCAAGATGCCGGATGCGCCGACTTGGGACTTTATTGCCAAGGCTGCAAAAGCCATGACCGATCGTTCGAACGATATCAACGGTATTTGCTTGCGTGGCAAGGCTGGTTGGGGTGAAGGCGGCGCGTTCATCACAGCAATGTCTAACTCATTTGGCGCGCGCTGGTTCGATATGGACTGGAACGCTACATTCGACCAGAAGCCTTGGGCTGATACATTGAACTTCTTCGTGAATATGATGAATGAGTCAGGTCCAAAGGGTTATGCAACCAACGGCTTCAATGAAAACCTATCACTGTTCCAGCAAGGCAAATGCGGCATGTGGATTGATGCCACCGTGGCGGCATCCTTTGTAACGAATCCTAAAGATTCAACAGTGGCAGACAAAGTTGGCTTTGCGTTAGCACCTGACACAGGACTCGGAAAGCGTTCAAACTGGCTATGGGCATGGGCGCTTGCTATTCCTGCTGGTACTCAGAAAGAGAAAGCTGCTCTTCAGTTCGTTGAGTGGGCTACTTCTAAAGAGTACATCGAGCTTGTTGCTGCGAAAGAGGGTTGGGCTAACGTTCCTCCTGGGGCACGTACATCACTTTATGAAAATCCAAACTATACAAAAGTACCTTTCGCGCAGATGACTCTGGATTCAATCCTGTCAGCTGATCCAAATAACTCAACTGTTGAGCCGAGCCCTTATGTGGGTATTCAGTTTGCAGCGATTCCTGAGTTTGCTGGTATTGCGACCCAAGTGAGTCAAGAGTTCTCAGCAGTCTATGCGGGACAGCAGTCTGTTGAAGAGGCGCTTGCAAAGGCTCAAGACATCACAAACGAGGCGATGGAAGCTGCGGGTTACCGTTAATCCAGATACCGATTGAAGTGGGGCGTTTTACGCCCCTCTTTTCTTCAGGCAACGATTTAAAAGAGATTTCTTGTGGCGACTCAACATTCACGATCTACAGCTCGCTTGATGATGGCACCGGCTGTAATTCTGTTGCTCGGTTGGATGCTCGTTCCACTGATCATGACCCTTTATTTCTCGTTTAAAAAATATCTGCCTCTACGTGGAGGGGATCTTGGCTGGGTTGGTTTCGACAACTATGTCCGGTTTGTTTCATCCAGTTCTTTTTGGCCAAGTGTATCGACCACACTGATTATCGTCGGGGGTGTTCTAGCGATTACCCTGATCCTCGGGACGCTCTTAGCACTACTTCTTGATCAACCAATGTGGGGCCAAGGCGTGGTTCGGATTCTCGTCATCGCCCCATTTTTCGTCATGCCAACCGTATCGGCTTTGGTTTGGAAGAATATGTTCATGGACGCAAATTATGGCCTTCTATCCTACTTGTGGGAATTCTTTGGAGCAGAGCCAGTACAGTGGATGTCCCAAGCATCGCTGACGTCCATCATTACTATTTTGAGTTGGCAATGGTTGCCATTTGCAACACTGATTCTCTTAACCGCTATTCAGTCTATAGATCATGAACAGCTCGAGGCGTCGGAAATGGATGGCGCGACGGTACTGAAACGATTTTGGTATATCGTTTTGCCACATTTGAGCCGAGCAATTACCGTTGTTTTGTTGATTCAAACAATCTTTCTTTTGTCGATCTTTGCCGAAATTTTTGTGACAACAGCCGGCGCTTTTGGTTCAAAGACGCTGACATACCTCATTTTTCAACGAGTACTCGAGAGTCAAAATGTGGGCCTGGGCTCAGCCGGTGGTGTATACGCCATTATTCTTGCAAATATTGTCGCGATCTTCCTTATGCGGATCGTCGGCCAGAATCTCGACAAGTAGGGGCTTGGTATGGCGCGAGCAGTTTCTCTGAATCGAAAGACCTTCAATACGCTTCTCGCATGGTCGCTCGGTCTTTTAATTTTTTTTCCAATTCTTTGGACCATTTTGACAAGCTTTAAGACCGAGGGTCAGGCGATTGCTGATCCTCCATTGTTTTTCATGTTTGATTGGACTCTTGAGAACTATGCGATCGTTCAGGAGCGGTCGAACTATCTTCGGTTTCTTACCAATTCAATCATTATTGCAGGTGGATCAACGCTGCTTGGAATCTTGGTGGCTGTGCCCGCAGCCTGGTCGATGGCGTTTGTTCCTTCGAAGCGGACGAAAGATATTCTACTTTGGATGCTTTCAACGAAAATGCTGCCAGCAGTTGGCGTTCTCTATCCAATCTATCTCATCTTCATTGAGCTTGGGTTGCTAGACACCAAGATAGGGCTCGTCGTGGTTTTGATGTTTATTAATCTTCCTATCATCGTGTGGATGCTCTACACCTATTTCCGGGAAATCCCACCGGAGATTTTGGAAGCAGCTCGCATGGACGGTGCTTCGTTACGCTCAGAAATACTCTATGTCCTCACCCCGATGGCGATTCCAGGGATTGCCTCGACCATTTTGTTGAATTTCATCCTTGCATGGAATGAAGCGTTTTGGACTCTTAACCTGACGGCAGCTAAGGCGGCCCCGTTGACCGCATTTATTGCCAGCTATTCAAGTCCAGAAGGCCTCTTCTATGCAAAATTAAGCGCCGCATCGACGATGGCTATCGCACCAATTCTGATTCTCGGATGGTTTAGTCAGAAACAGCTTGTGCGTGGTCTCACCTTCGGCGCAGTTAAATAAAGGAAATTCCATGGGACGTATCGTTTTAGAAAAAGTCACCAAAAAGTTTGAACGCGTTGAGGTAATTCAGCCTCTCGACTTAACCATTGAAGAGGGTGAGTTTGTAGTCTTTGTTGGGCCGTCTGGATGCGGTAAATCGACACTACTCAGACTGATCGCAGGATTAGAGGATGTCACCAGCGGTGATATTTATATTGATGAGAACAATGCGACAGCATTGCCGCCAGCGCAACGAGGGCTTGCGATGGTGTTTCAGTCATATGCGCTATACCCACATATGTCGGTCAGGAAGAACATCGCCTTTCCTCTGAAGATGGCCAAAATGGATCAGGTGGAAATCGATCGTCGTGTTAATTCGGCAGCCGAGGTGTTGAGTCTGACCGACTACCTTGATCGCAGACCAGGACAACTTTCGGGTGGTCAACGCCAGCGGGTCGCAATTGGTCGCGCAATCGTTCGAGAGCCGGCTGCATTCCTTTTTGATGAACCATTGTCGAATCTTGATGCCGCGTTACGGGTTGGCATGCGCCTGGAAATTAGTGAGCTGCATGCACGCCTGAAGACCACCATGATCTATGTCACACATGACCAAGTTGAAGCGATGACGATGGCTGACAAAATCGTTGTACTCCAGGGTGGTGTCATCGAACAGGTTGGAAGTCCGCTCGAACTTTATCGCAAACCTCGTAACCGATTTGTTGCTGGGTTTATTGGCTCGCCGAAAATGAATTTTATTGAAGGTGATGAAGCAGCTAAGTATGACGCGCATGCAATCGGTATCCGCCCTGAGCACATCGTTGTATCTGAATCCAAAGGCGATTGGACGGGTGTTATCAGTGTGTCAGAGCATTTGGGGTCGGATACGTTTTTCCATGTCCATGAAACAGGTCTCGCGGAAACAATAACAGTTCGGACGGATGGTGAGGTTGCCTTTAAACATGGGGATACAATCCATCTCTCTCCGCGCGCCGAGATGGTTTACAAATTTGATAAGCAAGGCCTCCGGATTTGAACGATATTAGCGGAAAAAGTGTATTAATTACCGGGGCTGCTCGCGGCATTGGTTACGCATTTGCGCGCGCCTTTATCAAACAGGGCGCAACCGTGATGATCGCTGATTGCGATATTAACCGTGCCGAGCAATCTGCCACGGAACTTGGTGAACAATGCTTTGCTACTCATGTGGATGTTGCTCAGCAGTGTAGTATTGATCAGGCAGTCGAAAATACCATCGAGACCCTGGGACATATTGATGTCCTGATCAACAATGCAGCTGTGTTTACAGCTGCGCCAATTGTCGAGATCGATCGCGCGGACTATGAACGTTGCTTTGCAATCAACGTCGCAGGCACATTGTTTATGCTTCAAGCTGTTGCGAAACACATGATTGAACGCGGGTGTGGTGGAAAAATAATCAATATGGCTAGTCAAGCCGGTCGCAGGGGCGAGTCGTTGGTTGGCGTCTATTGTGCTTCAAAAGCATCCGTGATTAGCCTCACGCAGTCTGCTGGGCTTAATCTGATTCAACATGGAATTCATGTTAACGCGATTGCACCAGGCGTTGTCGATGGTGAGCACTGGGATGGCGTCGATGCATTTTTTGCCAAATATGAAAATAAGCCGCTTGGACAAAAAAAGCGAGAAGTGGGTGAGGCGGTTCCATGTGGACGCATGGGTACCCCTGAGGATTTAACTGGAATGGCACTGTTTCTGGCCTCAAAAGCATCGGATTACGTTGTAGCGCAAACCTACAATGTTGATGGTGGTAATTGGATGAGCTAACGATGTCGATTGCAGCAGTACCACAGTTTGAAGTTGTCCCTCCAGAGCTTGGTAGCATCCGCTATCTTGAGCACGGGTGGCCTTGCGACTTGATTCGATGGCATGCGCATGATGAGTATGAGTTGCACCTGATGGTTGCCACAACGGGGAAAGTTTTCGTCGGTGATTACATCGGTCGATTCCAACCTGGTCAGTTCGTATTAACTGGGCCGCGATTACCTCACAATTGGGTCACTGAGACAGGTGCGCATGAGGCGGTGTCTCTTCGCGATATGGTCATTCAGTTTCGTGATGACTCGTTGAAACGGCTCGCAGAAGCGTTCCCTGAATTTAAAAATGTTCTGCCGACACTCGAGTTGGCGAGGTCAGGGGTTGAGTTTGTAGGGTTCGATCAGAGCGAAGCGCAAGCGTTATTGGCTTCAGTACGAGATACCCATGGCGTTGCTCGCGTTTTAGCGTTTTTGAACGTCTTACAAAAACTTCATGAGTGGCCAAATAAGCGTGCTCTGAGCTCTGCAAAAATTCATTCAACTTTGACTGGTGTGGTCGAATCGAGAGTCAACGATGCGGTTGATTATGTTGTCGAGAATTTTTCTCAAGAGATTTCGCTTGAACGAATGGCTGCAATGTCGGATATGAGTGCAAGTGCGTTTTCTCGCCATTTTCAAAAATCGACCGGCAATAAGTTCGTTGATTTCGTGAACCAAGTTCGCATCGGCAAAGCCTGTGTCTTGTTAACTGAAACAAATGATCAGATTTCGTCGATTTGCTACTCGGTAGGTTTCAACAACGTGGCAAACTTTAATCGACACTTTGCAAAGATCAAGGGCGTGACACCATCTGAGTTTCGGCGAGTAGTGAGGGCGAATCTGAGTCCAGGAACTGCAGGTCACATAGCTCCAGAGGTTTTCTAAGTGTTCCTTGGGATTGATCTTGGTACTTCATCGCTCAAGGCTGTTGTCATTGATTCGCAGCACCAAGTTCGTGCAACAGCTGAGGCGCCACTTGAAGTCAACCACCCCAAAGCCAGCTGGTCCGAACAAGATCCCGTGCATTGGGAACACGCATTGGCGTTAGTCTGTACAGAGTTGAACAGCCAGACGCAGCTGCAGCAGGTTGAACGCATCGGACTAACGGGGCAAATGCACGGTGCAACTTGCCTTGATGCCAAAGGTCGTATTTTAAGGCCTTGTATCCTGTGGAACGACGGTCGGTCAGGCGATGAATGCCAAAAGCTCAATCGCCTTTGCGATGACTTTACTCAGTACTCTGGCAATCTTGCGATGCCCGGATTTACTGCACCAAAGCTCATGTGGCTGAAGCAGCACGAACCAGATATCTATCGCCGGATTCGGCATGTTTTGCTGCCGAAGGATTATTTGCGATTTGTACTGACTAACGAGCTATGTACTGATCCCTCTGATGCATCGGGCACCTTGTGGATGAATCCACGGACAAGGCAATGGGAAAACGCATTAATCGAAATGACGGATGGGAATCGAGATTGGTTACCGGACGTCATTGAGGGCCCAGATGAGACTGGAATGGTGACGCTGGAGGCGAGCCGAAAATATGGCATTCCACGCGTCCCTGTGGTTGCGGGTGGTGGTGATAATGCGTGCGGAGCCTTGGCACTTGGGATTTCGAATCCGTCTCAGACATTTATTAGCTTAGGAACATCTGGCGTCTTCTTTACGGTCAGTGAAAGCCATCAGACATGTCCAGAGAAAACGGTTCACGCTTTTGCGCACGCGCTGCCGAATACCTGGCACCAGATGACCGTGACCTTGAGTGCTGCGCATTCACTGAATTGGTTATCAGGTATCACAGGCCGGTCGGTGACGGATATGGTGAATCGAGTCTCTGTCTCGAACCAGATTGAAACAGATGTGCAGTTTCTTCCATATCTCAATGGCGAGCGCTCACCTCATAACGATCCGGATGCGCGTGGTGTGTTTCTCAACCTGTCGTCAGCGACCACAGTTGACGATCTTTGCTTAGCCGTAATGGAAGGCGTCGCTTTCTCGTTTTGTGATGGCTTAGCCGCCCTAAGAGAGGCGGGTGCAACGATTGAATCGACCCTCTCGATTGGCGGCGGAACACGGTCGAAATATTGGCTTCAGATGATGGCTAATGCACTCGAAATTATTGTTGAGACATCAGATAGCGCGATGGTTGGGCCTAGTTTGGGAGCCGCTCGTCTTGCAATGACAGATCAAAACGCAGCATATCCGAATGAACAAATTACTGACCGCCTCCTGCCTGTGGGAGCTCGCGCAGATTACTTCCAATCAAAATTAACGAATTACAGACACACGTATCTGGCCCTACGACAGATGCGTGGATAACAAGGGTTCAAATAATGGCAACAGAGAATTTGCAACGGATTTCGTACGATAGAAGTCAGATAACAGCAGGAATCATGCATGTTGGCGTGGGTGCGTTTCATCGAGCGCATCAGGCTGTCTATATTGACAGCCTGTTAAAGGAGTATCCGCAATGGGGTATCTGCGGTGTGAACTTACGCGCTGAAGATCGCCCATTATTTGAGGCCCTCAACGCACAGGATGGGATCTATGTCCTCAAAACCGTTTCTCCTGAAGGGGAGATGGCGTTTCGTGAGATCGGTTCAATAGTTGAGCTGATTGACGCCTCAGATGCGTATCAGGTTGCGGTCAAGCGAGCGACAAATGATGCAATCCGCATCATCTCAATGACTGTCACTGAGAGCGGATACAACTTAGATGATCACAATGTGTTGGATTTGGCTGCCCAGCCAATCGTTGATGGTTTGGCCACTGGAGTTGGGTCATCGATTTATACATTCCTTCACGCAGTGATTCTTGCACGCGCGAATAGCGGATCAGGGCCGATCACTTTTTTGTGTTGCGATAATTTGCGTGACAACGGCGGGAAATTAAAAGCCGGTCTCATGCAGTATCTGGAGGCCGCAGGTGATCAAGATGCGATGGCATGGGCGCATGAATATGTCACTTTTCCTTGTTGCATGGTTGACCGGATTACACCGCGCATCGACCCACGTCATAGTGATGATGTGATGAAACGATTTGGTGTCTCTGATGCGGTGACTGTGATGGGAGAATCATATATCCAGTGGGTTCTTGAGGATCATTTTGCAAACGGTCGTCCATTATTTGAAACCGTTGGTGTTGAGATTGTTGATGATGTTGAACCTTATGAGGACGCAAAGATTCGTGTCTTAAATGGTGGTCACACGATCTTGACCTACCTTGCAGCTTTGAAAGGACATCACACATACGACGCAGGAATTCTTGATCCTGAATTACTTGAGTTTTTTAGGGCGTATGAGACAGAAGAAGTGATCCCCGCGATTGGTGAGTCTCCAATCGATTTAGCAGCATATCGAGATATCATTGAATCTCGATTCTCTAATCAGCACATCGGTGACACAGTCGAACGCATTTGTATGGACGGTGTCAGCAAATTTCCAATTTTTGTGTTGCCAACGATAAAAGGCACTGTTGATCGAGGGCTGATTCCTGTTCGTTCAATTCACGGGATCGCGTCATGGTATGTGTTTATGCGACATGCGGACGCAGGAGTCATCCCGTTTAAGTACACCGAACCAAAGTGGGATTGGATTTTACCAATGCTCGCTTCAGGGCAAGAAGAGACCTTTGCGCGAGAAGCGGACCTATGGGGTGATATCCCCGAGCGTTGTCCTGAATTTGTCACCAGCCTCGTCGCTGAAATTGAACGACTAGAACGTGTTTTCGCAGTTCAAATAGAGGGAGTTACTGGGTGATTGTTATTGGTGGCGATGCCATTGTTGATCTGGTTGACCGTGGGCAACGTCTGTTTGAGGCTTGTCCTGGGGGATCAACACTGAACTGTGCGTTGGCTGCCGGTCAGTTAGGCTCTCAAGTATTGTATGTGTCGACACTCAGTACAGATTCGTACGGTGATTTGCTCGCTAACCGGTTGGCAGAATGTCACGTCGAATTGAGGGGTAATGCACGCTGCTCGGCTTATACCTCGTTGGCAGTGGTCTCTTTGGATGCAACGAAGCAGCCGAGTTATGCCTTTTATCGTGAGGGGACAGCCGACAGAGACGTTCCTGTTGCTGACATCGTCGCGTCATTCCCAGAAACGATGTCGATCTTTCATGTAGGATCTTGTGCCTTGATTCCTGGAGAGGATCAAGATGCATGGCTTCAAGTCGTTATGGCAGCCAAAGACCGTGGTGCGTTGATCTCCATTGATCCGAACTGTCGTCCGTCGATGACTAAAGATCCCACTGTCTACAGAGAGGGGATCGCACGCTTTTTCCATGTGGCGGATCTTATTAAGTGCAGTGATGAAGATCTTGACTACCTGCATCCAGAATGGACTGATAACGCACCTGAGAGGTTTATCGAGAACTATTCACCTCAATTGTGCGTATATACTCAGGGTGCTGCCGGGCTTCGAGCCTTTACAAAGGCAGGTGTTTCGGCGCAGGTGTCTGCATCGTTGCCAGGACCTTTGTCGGATACAGTAGGCGCAGGGGATTCAGTACATGGAACATTGCTTTCTGAGATCGATCGTCTGGGTTTAGCTGGGCAGCAATTATCAGAACTCAACGAGCCACAATTAACTGAAATACTCCTCTTGGCCTCACGTGTCGCTGGTGTGAACTGCACACGCGTAGGCTGCCGACCACCGACGCGGCAAGAGGTCACTGAGATTTTTAGCGTTTAATTTCAACAGCATATATGGCGGTGCTTTTAAAAATAGAATTGTATGTATAGTCTCAACATCAACTATTTTTATCAGTCATTCGCATATAGTCCGAACCAATTTTTTATTGCGTTGCAAAGTCTCTTAGCATCCTAACTACCGTTCCCATGGTTAGTCGATTTTGGCGCCTATTTCGGGGCGTCTCGGGCATCGAGCTTAGCCAGCATGAAGTCACGATGTTCAACATACAATAGATCCGCGACTCGCCGAATCAAATGTTCCTCATAGTGATCAAGATGGCCATCGGCATAAGCCACAGCCCACATTTTGTAAATCAGCTCGATCTTTTCTGCATGCGTCAGGTGCTCATTGAGAACCCGAGTGTGCTCGTAAAGTGAGATGGAATGTGTGAGGTGTTGCCGTGCTGCGCCAAGTAGTGTGGCAAACGCACTTGGGGTAATCCCAAAGCTGTCCGCCATGGCTTGCTGCATGGTGTCTAACTCGTCAGTCTCTTCAGCACGGTCAGCGAGAGCGACTTCCAATAAGAGTGCACATGCAGCAAGGGTCTCAGCCGGAAAGGAATCCAATACTTGCGATGCCTGTGAATTGTCGTCGGCAAAGAGTTCATGAATCCATCGCGTGAGGGCAGTTTGCATCAGAGAATCTCCCACAGTGTCTGACCAACGATCCACAAGCATCCCAAGCCACCCAACCCAAAGAGTGCGGCCGATGCGCCATGTGAGAGGCCGAACTGTCGTTTCAACTGACGATTGTCTGGCTCTTCTTGCAAACGGTCGGCGATTTGATTGATGCGATCGGTCAAAATCCACAGGTTGCTGGCAGCCAAGACTGCCATTGCCATGCCAATGGCTCCAAAAAGGATGTTTTGTGCAGCGAAGCCTGCAACTGTGATAGCTACGCCAACACCGATTTCAAGCCGAAACAGCTTTGGAAAATATGCGCGTAAGAATCGACTGGCATCCGGCATCTCAAGTGTTTGAAACACGGTGGGTGAGACAGTGGATACAAACACAGTCATGGCTCCAAGCCAGGCTGCAGCGATTACGGCGGTGATCATGGTGCTTCTCCCAAGTTACAGGAAGTTGATGGGGCGGGGTTTTCGAACTACAAGGAGTGGCCTTAGTCAGGCATCATCACTCTTGCCAAACCAATCTTTCTTCACTGCTTTACGCTCAATGAACGCGACTCGTTCACGAAGCATCAATTCGTTCCACTTGCTGGTCAGAATTTCCGTTCGGAGTGCATCTGATTCGATCTCAGCCAACTTGGCCTCAAACTGAAAGAATTCTGTCTCCAAACTGTGCAACTCAGCTGGAGTGAAATGGAGCGCACCTTCTTCATCAATAAAAGCCATCCCCAGATCATACGGACGTGAGCCCATGGAGCAAGCTCCACAGAGTGATCCGGAAAAATAATTGCAAACCGACTGGGTAGGAACCAAGTCGGCTCGATACGCTACGTCTAGTCGCTGAGTGCCTCACGTAGTAACTGACATACGGCAACAGTAGATTGGGGATTTTGGCCAGTGATTAATCGGCCGTCACGAACGGCGTGCGAGGTGAAGTTATCACTGCACTCAAACTCTCCACCAAGCGCACGTAGACGCGTTTCCAGCAGAAAAGGCTCAACACCAACTAACTCGATTTGCTGTGTTTCCGCATCGGTGAAACTGTTGACGCGTCGTCCTGCGACTAGGGGTTGTCCATTTTCAGCCTTTGCTTGCAAAAGTCCGGCTGGTCCATGGCAGACGGCTCCAACGACCGCACCGGCAGCCCAGGCTTCGGTGACAATCCGGCCGATGGTTTCGGTATCGAAATCCCACATGGCGCCGTGACCTCCGGGCAAAAAGACGCATTGGTATGCGCTTGGATTCACGTCACTGGCTTTGATCGTATTTTCCAGCTGCGCCATCGCCTTGCGATCCTCCATGAAGCGAGCCACCATGGGTGGGCGTTTCTCAGGCTCTACGATTGTTTTGGGATCTGGGTGTGCCGGCCCACCGGCAACTGAGGCGATCGTAACGTCCCAGCCGAGATCGATGAGAGCCCAGTAGGGAGCAGCCATTTCATCATAATAAAATCCGGTTCCGCGACCTGTGTTGCCAAGTTTGGTGTGGGAGGTCAGGACAAGCAGTGCAGATGTCTTGTTGGTCATGGGTTGTTCTCTACTTCGTTGTGAAATTATGCGATAAAACATGGCATGCTCGAGACACATCGGCAAGCCGTTCTCTTCATGGTGAATGCGGAATATTGTGCCGGGATCACATAAATCGACAGGAGGATCTGTAATTGACTAACCGAGACGACGAGATCAAGGCGTTGCAGAGCGAGGCGGAGGAGCTTCGACAAAACGTTTGGATTTGGAAAGGCATCGCTTTTGTATTGTTGGTTTTGTATGTTTTTGAAGCAGGTGGTGTGTTTTAGCTGTCGAAAATCTGTTTGTCGGTGAGGGTTATCCATTGAATACGCGGTCAAGGCCAGGATTGAGATGAAAGTGTCTGCAAAATATGTGGGCCCGGTGGTCATGGCGGCCATCATGGCATTTATTATGACGGGCTTTGTGACTTGGATGAATCTCGGGTTAACCCCAAATTTCCTGACTAATTGGGCTACGGCGTTTGTTTTTGCTTGGCCTGTGGCTTCAGTGGCTGCTTTTGTGGCGCTGCCTATCGCACCGAAGATCACGTTATGGATCGTGCGTACGATCAATGGGATGGCACCTCCTCAAGGGTGAATGGTGCGCAGTGATCGGAACGTTGGAGGTCTTGCAGTTGCAAGCCACTGCAAGATTGCATCGGCACTGCACCCTAAACTTACGACTGGCATGAGGGCTCCGCAATAAACGTCATGATGAAGAACACACAGTGGTGCATTTTGGTTTGGTTCGACGTGATTCGACTCACTTTGGATCCAGACCCGTTTCAGTGTGCGTCATGGCATTGCTAGCGCAATTGCGGAGTTCTCGTGCTGACCATCAGAGTGTCGGCGAGTTGTCGATTGGATGGGGCATTGCATGAGTAGTTTCGCGTTTGTGCGTTCGATCGAGGCCCTTCAGGGCCTGGCCATCGGCTTGATTCTGCTAGTTGTCTTGTTGGGTGGAAATCGTGAGATCGCCAATCCTGATGGCATCGATATTGACTGGGCCGCACAGACCCACGACCAGCCACTGGTCTGGCAGTCGGGTAACCAAGTCAACCTCGGATTTACTGACGACCGTTTACTGTTTGATTTGCGATATCGCTATCCACCGCAGGACGACTCGCTCTGGATCAGCCTGACCCCCACTTTTCATGATTCTGTGGTGGTCGAGCACTTTGATCAGTCGGGAGGGCTGATTAGTCAAACGATCAAGGGTGACAAACAGCTGGCCACCGCCTCGACCGCATTGGATCTCGAGCAATTACTATTTCCAATCCCTCAGGAGGCTTCACAGACACGGATTGTCATGGCCAGTGTGGGTAACCTCCGTGCCCTGGTGCAGGTGGGACTGGCGCAAGATTTTTTCCGCAAAACCTTTGTTCAGGGTGCGTTGCAGTTTTTCGTCATGGCATTGATTGTTTTGGGCGCTCTGTGGTGTGCGGTGTACGCACTCATCAGTAGGAACAGTTTGCTCGCATGGGCTGGAGCCTACCTGAGTGCTTGGTTGGTGTTATTGCTCGGCATGTCCAACGTGTTGGTTTTGTATGCACCGGAGTTTGCGCTATTGAGTCATCACATGGTCAGTGTGGGGGCGATTAGCTCAACGCTATTCGGTGCCATGACTCATGCCAACTTACTTCAGCATCTCACCCGAACGACTTGGCTGTTCCAAACACTGAAAGGGGCGGCCCTGCTGTCTGTGGTTTGGATTGCGCTCTATGCGCTAGGATTCGAGCGTCTGGCATTGTCTTTTAATATCTGGATGGTTTCAGTCGTACCCATCGTCATGCTGATCGGGATTGCGATGGCAAAGCCACGTTCTCGCCTTCTATCCTTATTTTGGCGCCGTATCCGAGTCATCTATGGTGGGCTTTTTGTGATTGTGACGGTCACCGGAGTCTCTGGCTTGGGCGTCGGTAATCAACTGTCGATGACGTTTTTTCACGCTTTAATTACGTTGCTGATTCTGGCTTATGTCCTGATGGCCTTGCACAATCTCGAGAAACGTTTCTTGTTGCGCTCACAAATCCGTACCCGCACGTTACTGCAAGCCAAAGTGCTGCTTGAAGAGCAACTCAATGATCAGCGCTCGCTGGTGTCGATGATGAGTCATGAGATCAAAACCCCTTTGACGACACTGAAGTTGTTGACCCGGAAACTGGCGAACAAGCCGGCTGTCGACTCGCAAATTGCGCACATCGATCATGTGGTCGATCAGTCACAGATGCTGGAGCTGTTGGTGTCTGGTTCGCGAAAATACGAGTTGGTTGATCTCAATTTGTTGGTGATCTCTGAAATTGATAACTTATCGTATCGCCTCACAAAGAAGCCGTTGGTTGAGTTCAAAACCCGTGGACCCACGCAACTTCGCTGCGATCCGTTTGTGGTCAGGACAGTCGTCCGTAATGTGGTGGAGAACGCGTTTAAGTATGGACTGAAACCGCTCAATATTGGGGTCAGCCTGATAGGGAAGGAAGGCCGAGTGATTTTACGGGTGAAGAATCCGACTGATTTTCCGACGCAGCTGGATGCCGCTTTGATTTTTGATAAGTATTGGCGGGCTGACAGTGTGCGGGGTTTACGTGGCACCGGTCTTGGCATGTGGATCGTCAAGCGTTTGTGCCGCTCACACAACTATGGCATTCGTGCACACACCAAAGGCGGACAGTTTGTTGTCGATGTGAGTTTCCGTGATGCCTGATGTTGTTACTACAATCTTCTTGTGCGAAGACGATATTGATTTGGCCGCTGCGACAGCAGAGTTGCTCGAAGAGCATGGGTTCCGCGTGGTTGTGACGCACGATGCTGATGAGCTTCGTGATGCCTTGGTAACCGGAGTACCCAGTCTGTTTGTATTGGATATCCAATTACCCGGAGAATCAGGGCTGCAGCTGGCAAAATCGTTGCAGGGCAGTTGGGGTCGTGTTCCGATTGTGATGCTCAGCGCCTTTGATCAGTTGAAAAATCGCTTGGCCAGCTACTCCAGTGGTGCTTTGATGTTCTTAGCCAAACCCTACGAGCCAGACGAGCGGCTG
>Ga0209654_1001213_pt1 | contig 21142 bp, 30 predicted proteins | sample SaaInl1SG_22_DNA_FD_184646 | JGI IMG/M metagenome (GOLD analysis project Ga0209654, IMG submission 184646) | Marine microbial communities from expanding oxygen minimum zones in the Saanich Inlet - ESP_161SG_22_DNA (SPAdes) (version 2) | ecosystem: Environmental > Aquatic > Marine > Intertidal... | reverse complement strand
TATCAGAATTTCAATGTAAATGCGGTTGTGAAATGCCTGACAATGTTTTAGAAAATGTAAAACTATTGGCTGAAAATTTACAGATGTTAAGAATGTTTGTAAAAAAACCTATTACAGTAAATAGCGCGTATAGATGTTTAAAACATAATCGTGTTATAGGCTCAAATGACACTTCACAACATCCAAAAGGAAAAGCAGCAGATATTAAGGTAAAAGGAATTAAACCAAATGAAATTGCTAATATCGCCGAGCAGTTAATGGACAAAGGACTTTTTAAAATTGGCGGAGTTGGTAGATATAAAACATTTACGCACGTTGATATAAGAGGCAAAAAGGCACGATGGTAAGTATTACACTTATAATTAAAACGAGAATAAAAAATGGCTAAACAATCATATAAAGATAAAAACGGAACTACAAGGGTGGGCGATGCTTTACGTTGGTTAGTTAAACAAGGAAAAAACGTTGCGCCTGAAATTATAGAATTAGCTGGGAATGTTACAGGAATAGAAAGTTTAAAACTACTTTCAAAAAAAATAAAAGACGATACAATTATTGATCCAAAAGACAAAGAACTTTTATTGAAGGAGTTGGAATATGATATGTTAGAAATGTCTGAAATAACAAAAAGGTGGGAATCAGATAATAAAACAGATAGTTTTTTAACGCAAAATATAAGGCCTTTAGTACTTGCTTTTTTAACATTAACACTATTTATTTACATTGTATTAGATAGTTCTTTAGAAGGCTTTAAAATAACTTCTAAATGGATTGATTTATTAAGTTCGTTATTGCTTTTGGTTTACGGTGGTTATTTTGGTGCTAGGTCAGCGGAAAAAATTGTAAAGCATTGGAAAAAATAATATAGTAGGTTAATTTTTGTATTTTTGTTAAAATTATTTTTATATGGCATTGACAAAAAACCCTAAATTAGCTCTAATACCCAGCGGATACAAAGCAAGTAAAGTTTATAGTGTTTTACCAAGTAATGGCGTTGGCGATTTTGACTTTTCAAGAGATACAATTGCCACAAGAGTAAACAAACAAGGATTAATTGAAACAGTAGACAGTAATATACCAAGACTAAACTATCCTATGATTGATGGTGTTGTAAGTGGATGTCCGAGTTTGTTGTTAGAGCCGAGTAGAACTAATTTAATTGCTTATTCTAACAAATTTGACGTTTATTGGTCATTATTAGGTTTAGGTACAGGTTCTGCACCTGTATTAAATAACAATAGTATTATTTCTCCTGATGGAACTCAAAATGCAACAGAAGTGATTTTAAATGTTGGTAGTGGAACAACTACATCAGACAGAAGTTCTATTGAAGTTAATCAAACAGTTTCAGCAGGTAGTGAATATACTGTTTCTTTTTACATAAAAGGTAAAAATGATGGCGACCAATTAATGGTTGGAGCTATTAGTGGTGGTTATGAATTAATTACATTAACTACGGAATGGAAAAGATATGTTATAACTCAAACTGCAGCATCTTCTCCAAGAGCAGTTTTCATAGGTATTAGGCAAGGTGTTTTTGGAACTTTAAATAATAATGTTGAATTTTATTTATACGGCGCACAATTAGAACAAGGCTCATACCCTACATCTTACATACCAACTAACGGAGAAGTAAATGGTGTTACTCGTTCAGCAGAAACTTGCAACAATTCAGGAGATGTAAATACGTTTAATAATAGTGAGGGTGTTTTGATGGCAGAGATTAATTTTGAGAATAATGATACCGACAAAGGTATTTCTATTTCTGATGGAACTTCGAGTAATAGAGTGTTATTTTATTTAGCTACAAATGGCAATTTATATGGATATGTTTTTAATGGTAACGGTTCAATACCTATTGTTACTATAATAGATACAAACTTTCAAATTAATTCAACTGCAAAATTAGCTATTAAATACAAACAAAATGATTTTAGTTTTTGGGTAAATGGTATTGAAATAGGAACTGAAACGATTGGGAATACTTTTTCAAGTGGTGTTTTAGACCAATTATCTTTTACACAAGGTAGCCCATCTGCAAATCCTTTCTACGGAAACGTAAAACAATTACAATACTTTGATACTGCTTTAAGTGATGAAGAATTAGCTTTATTGACGAGTTTATAATGGCGGTGGTTTATTTACATAGAAAAAAACACGACAATTCTATTTATTATGTTGGTATAGGTAACAATAAAGATAGAGCAAAAGTAATTAAAGGAAGAAGCGAACATTGGACAAGAGTGTTTAATAAGTATGGTAGAAATGTAGATATTGTAGCCAATAATATATCTTTAGAAAACGCAAAAGAATTAGAGATTTTTTTAATACAAGAAATAGGTATTGATAATTTATGTAATCACACTTTAGGAGGAGAAGGTTTTTTTGGTGGAAAACATACTCAAGAAGCTAAAGAAAAAATGCGAAAGGCAAATATCGGTAAAAAATTATCTGAATATACAAAGAAAAAAATTAGTGAAAAACTTAAAGGTCATCCTAATTATTTAAAAAAACAAACTAAAGAGGCAAGAGAAAAAATTAGCATTGCATCTAAAGGAAGAAAAGTTAAAGATAAGACTAAAAAAATTATATCAAAAAAACATAAACAAAATAATCATAAACCAACTGAAAAGGCATTAAAATTAGCTACTAAAAGTAGAAGAGAAAAAGGATTAATGGCAATAGAAATAACAACAGGTATAAAATTTCCTTTATGGGATGTTGAAAATTATTTTAATGTTAGCAAAAGGACAGTGTATTCAAATAGTAAACATAACAACCCTATAAGGAGTGGTAAAGGTAAAGGTTTAAACTTTAAAACAATATAAGAGTAAAAATTACACACGTTAAACGAACAAGAGTAAAAATATAAAATTATGATTAGAATAGCCAAATATGAATTTGATACAAAAGAACAAGCAGAAACTAAAATAAAATCTTTAGGAACTGCAACAGATGAAAATGGTAACGAATACCCAACGCATAAACATACAATAGTACAATTAGGTAACATTGTGTTAGAACAGGGCGAATATGACGAAGAGGGTAACGAAACAGTTGCACCTGTATTATCTGACAAATGGCACGTTGACGTTTTATGGAAAAATTTAGAAGCTGATGAAGACGGTACTATTGACCATCCATACGGTTGGAAGTCTTACTATGTAGATATTGATGGCGATGGTGTACATTCATTTTTAGGTTTAAGTTACAACGCGCATAAATTTTCAGAATAAATTAAATAAATAAATATTTGTATATTTACAAAAAATTAAATAACATTAAAAAATTTATATAAATGGCTACAACAGGAGTATTTAACGGTACAGACTTAATTTTACAAGTTGAAGGCGCAACAGTAGGGCATACAACAAGCTGCTCACTATCATTATCAATGGATACGCCTGAAGCTACAACAAAAGATTCAAACGGTTTTTCTGAATACATAGGAGGCGTTAAAGGAGGCGAAATATCATTCGAGGGTTTAATTGCTTATGACGATGCATCAAACGCAATTGAAATGGCTGATTATCTTTTAGCTAGGACTAAATTAACTTGTATTTTCGGAACTTCGGAATCTGGCGATGCAATTTATACTGCTGAAGGGTTTTTATCTAGTGTAGAAATGTCTGCTGAAATGGAATCTGCGGTTTCTTATTCAGGATCAATTACGATTACTGGGTCAATCACAAAATCAACAAACGCTTAATTAATTAAGCTTTTTAAAATATAAGAGTCGCCGTCTATTTAAGGCGGTGGCTTTTTTTTTTACTAATAATAAAATCTTTTAAAAATGACAAACAAAAAAAGAGGTTATATTGATATAACTGTAAACGGCAAAAAGAAAACCTTACATTTTTCTATGAACTTTTGGGCGGAATTTACCGAACAAATGGGCATATCACTTCAAGAAATCGGATCTGTTTTTGAGTCAGGCGTTTCGTTAAATGGATTGCGTGCGTTAATTTATTCTGCGGTATTGGCTAACGATTTAGAAAACAACAACGATGTTGATTATAATTTATATTCTGTAGGTACTTGGTTAGACGATATAGATGCGGAAACAATTAATCAAATTGTTGAAACAATGCTACAATCTAAAATTTTAGGAAACTCTTTAAATGGTGGCGAACCAAAAAACGCAAAGGTACAGCCGTCAAAGAAAAAATAAACTTTGAAAAATTAACCGATTATTATATTGGAATGATAGGAATATCACCAGATAATTTTTGGCGGCAAACCTGGAGGGAAAACGGTTTATTAGCTGAATCGTATCACAACAAGGTTAATTTAAACTGGGAACAAACAAGATATATTGCAACTATGATTCACAATGTAAATTGTCAAAAAAAGTCGCAAATGTTAAAACCAGAACAATTATTTTCTTTGCCAGTTGATAATGCTAGAAAAAAGAAAAGATCAGAACCAAAATCAACTCCAAAAGAAATGAAGGCGTTTTTGGAAAAATATAATTCAATGATAGCTAAAAAGACGTTTAAATAAAAGCGTCTTTTTTTTTGTATTTTTGTCTAACTACATTTATTTAATTATGGCGCAACAGGAATTAAAAGTTAATTTAACAGGGGACAGTTCAAAGCTAAACAATGCTTTAAGTTCTGCGAGTTCTAAACTATCTGCATTTGGATCAAAAATGCAAGGAGTTGGTAAAAGTTTATCAACAAAATTAACTTTGCCCTTAGTTGCTGCTGGAACTGCCGCTACAAAACTAGCTTTAGACTTTGATAAGTCAATGACTCAAATACAATCGTTAGTTGGTGTTTCTGCTGGTGAAGTTTCTAAAATGGGCGAAGCTGCTAAAAGAATGGCAGTTGATACTGGTAAAAGTGCAAATGAAGCCGCTGAAGCGTTGTTTTTTATAACATCTGCTGGATTAAGAGGTGAAGAGGCTATGCAAGTACTAGAGGCGTCTTTAAAAGCTGCTGCGGTCGGCTTAGGGGAAACTAAAACAATTGCAGATTTATCTACGTCAGCATTAAACGCCTACGGATCTGAAAATTTAAGCGCATCTGAGGCAACAGATATTTTAACGGCTGCGGTTCGTGAGGGGAAACTCGAAGCCAGCCAATTAGCTGGTTCAATGGGTGGCGTGATTCCAATCGCTTCAAATATGGGCGTAAGTTTTAACGAGGTTGCTGCTGCTATGGCTGCAATGTCTAGAACTGGAACAAACGCTGCTGAAGGTGCAACGCAATTAAATGCAATTTTAATGTCTTTGCAAAAACCAGCGGTAAAATCACAACAAAATTTAGCAACTTTAGGTTTATCTTTTGAAGATTTAGAAAAATCTGTTAAACAAAACGGTTTATTAAATACATTAACTGATTTAAAGGATATTTTACAAGGTACTGGAATAAGAATGAAGGATTTATTTCCAAACGTTCGAGCGTTAAAAGGTGTTTTGGATTTAACAGGTGCTGGAGTTGAATCAAATCGACAAATATTTGAAGCATTAAACAATACTTTAGGCGCAACAGACGAGGCTTTTGATAAAACTTCACAATCGGCATCATTCAAATTTAAAAAAGGAATGGAGTCAATGAAAAGTTCTTTGTTAGAAATTGGAACTGTAATATTGCCAGCGGTTGTTAAAGCGGTTACAAAATTATCTGAATTTATTAAAAGAATGTCAGATCGTTTTAAAAATTTATCGCCTTTTGTACAAAAATTAGTTTTAGGATTTGGCGGAATATTAACTGCGGCTGGGCCGTTGTTAATTATATTTGGTAAAATAATGACTGGATTGTCCGCTTTAGGCCCAGTTTTATCTTTAGCAGCAACAGGATTTAGAGCTTTAAATGCCGTTATGATAGCAAATCCAATTTTAGCGGTTGCAGCTGCAATTGCTGCGATAGGAGTTGCTATATATAATTATACGAAATCCCAAAAAGATGCTTTAAAACAGGTTCAAACAATTGAACAAGTAGAACAAAAAATTGCAGAAAAAAGAAAAAAATTAGCTGAAGAGCAAGCGAGAGTTGCAGATGGTTATGGCGGTCAAGTTAAAAAGAATGTTGAAAATTTAAAGCAAGAAATTGCAGCTTTAGAGAAAAAAGAAAAAGCTATAAGAGCAGCCGCAAAGGCAGTACAAGGATCAGAAAACATACCGCAACAAGACGCTTCAGGTTCTGGAGATGAAGTTGAAAAAGAAAAAGAAAAACAAAAAAAAATTACAGACGTTGTTACTGGTGCTTTAACGCAAAGAAAATTAGCAGTTACTACCAATCAAATGGAAATTGCTGGAATTAAAGATGTAGCAAGGTTAACAGAAACGGATAAAGTATTACAAAATAATGCTACAAATGCTGAAATTGAAACACAAACTAACGAACAAAAAAAACAACGTTTAAATGATTTTATTTTAGCTCAAGAGCAAGCAAGTGCTAGAATGCGAGCAATTGGATCAGCGGTTGACAGTTCTTTTGGCGCAATAGGTAATTCAATTACAAATATGTTTGGAGGCGCACAATCTGCAACTGGTGCATTTGTTGGAACTTTAGCAAAAGACGCTTTAAAGATAGTTGGAAGCAACTTAAAAATAGCATTGGGTGGTGGTATCGCTTCTGCAACAGAATCAGCAAAATCATTTGGGCCAGCTGCTGCATTTGTTTTGCCAGCGTTAATTGCTGGTGCAACTGCATTAATTAGCGGATCGTTTTCTAAATTCGCCGATGGAGGTATTGTTTCAGGGCCAACAATGGGACTTGTAGGGGAATATCCAGGTGCAAGGTCAAATCCTGAAGTTATATCGCCGTTAAACAAGTTACAAAATATAATAGGTAACACTGGCGGCTCACAAAATATAAATGTAGGAGGTCAAATAAGGTTAGACGGTCAGGACTTATTAATTGCAATTGAGAGAGCAAACGAATCTGCGGACAGAATATTTTAAAAATAAACAATGGCATACGGCGTTAAATATAGATTAGAATTTTCCGATGTTTTAGGATATGGAAAAAAAGTTGAAATATTAAAAAAAGATTATACTGGTGAGGTTTTACCGATGGTAGGAACTGCAAATCCAGTAACTGTAAAATGGAATACAAAAGACGATTTTTATACTTCAATAATAGGTTCAAGATGTCAGCTAAATTTATTGGTAACGGATACCGTTCAATATGATGACTTTTATAAATTTGACGAACGAGAATATAAAGTAAAAGTATCATTTTCAAAAAGTAAATCTCAAACTTATGCTGATAGGATTACAGAAGATGCTGGTTTTTATGAATCATTAGAATGTATTGATGAATTTTTAGGCGATTTTTATACATTATCTACTTTTTATGAAAAAAGAGTTCAAGACGATAACGGATTTGTTGAATCTTTAGATTGCGTTTCAAATGCTATAATTGACGAAAAATATCCTATTTGGGACACTTATTGGATTGGTTGGTTAGTAGTTGACCGTTTTAAAGAAACAATGAAATCATTTCCTTACAATATATCATTAAATGCTTATGATGGTTTAGGTCTTTTGAGTAATTTTGACGCACCTCTTTCACCAGATGATAGCAATCAAAGCGGAAATACAACGCCAGACAATGAAAGGATTTCAAAAATATTAGAAAATTTAGATTTAGATTTAGATATTGTATTTATTAATGATTTATATTTTAAAGAAACAGGAGTTTCAGCAGTAAAATATCCAAATGTTACAACTTTCCCAAATTATTTATTTGAGTTAAAAAATGGTTTTGATGCATATACTGCAAAGGAACAATTAAGCTTATTATTGACGTTGTATAATATGCGTATTTTTCAAAGTTTTGGAAAATGGTATATTGTTGAAAATTCAAATACTTTTGATATAAGAGTAAAAAATAATATTCAAGAGTTAAACACAAATTCAAATCCGCCTGATAATATAAGGGAGTTAATTAATTTAAAATTAAAAGGAGGTCAAACTGAATTTGTAGAAGCTGAAAAAATTAATTATTTAGGAGTATCTCAAGGCGTTGAAAATGTTTCAACTTTAAAAGTAGCGCCTAAAGAATTAAGGCCAATAAAAAATGATTTAAGACGTGAATATTTACAACCTATTATAGAAGTTGAAAAGAAACTAGAAACAAAACAATATGAAAAGGTTTATTGGAATTATAACGCTGGTTTTGAGTATGGAAGTTATAACTGGAATATTAATTCAATTTTTGGTACTCCAAACGCTACAATTGTAGAAAATGAAATATCTAAACAAGGATCATTTTCAGCAAAATTAAAACAAAATACTGGATTTGATTATAAATGTTTTGAAACGATTGGTTATAATCCAACAAATCCAAATCCTTTTGATCCAGATGGAATAAACAGAACTGCGATTGATGGTACAAAGTTTACATTTTCTTTTTTTATAGAAGCAAATAATACTTTAACTAATACTTTTGTAAAATTTAAAATAGTTTATGTTGGTGATAATGGCACAGCATATTGGAATAATAGTAATAACGAATTTACATCAACAGATACATTAAATAGTATTACAGTAAATAATTTTAATTCCTGGGAAACTATAACAAAAACATTAAAAAAGGAAGGTTCTGAATTAGCAGGTACTAGAGGAACATTAACACTTGAAATTTGGAGTACTAGAACAAGTACGCCAGATGATTATGTTAACACTTACTATGATAATGTAGGGATTTTTCAAGATGGAGCGGTATTTAATGATTTTATTTGGGTTGAGGGAAGCGGCACATTTCTAACTGGTAGTAAATCTATAAAATCAATTAGAACAGACGATTTAAATTATACATCAAAAAAATCTTATAATTCAATTTTATTTCCAAATGATTCTGATTCAATGCAAAAAAAATGGTATAGATCTAGGGATTACAATATAACTGGAGGCACAACAACAGAATTTAATCCAGTTTCAAACATTACGAACCAAAATATAATGAATGATTTTAGAGATTATTCAACAAGATACGAAGGTTCTTTTAGAGGTTTAAATCCGACTCCTTTGTCTTTACATAATAGAATTTGGTTTAATTGGCCAGATGTTTTAGAAGATCCGCAAAGTACTATTTTGGACGGTTTATCTTATAGTGTAAAAGCAAATGAATATAAAGTTTTGGGACACGTTCCAGATGACGATAACGACTTAGGCGTTTCTATTAGAATAACTGAATAAAATTCTTTTTTTTTCTTTTTTGTTTGTCAGCCGCTAACTTGTAATTATTACATTTTGGCGGTTTTTTATTTAAAAAAATTTTTTTATTTGAAAATTTATTTTTAATTTTGCTATAAATAAAAACGAAAAAATTATGTTTGAACAATTATTTAAGGCGGAATTAAAACGCCTAAATTTAAAGCGGTATGACGTTTGCAAAATTTTAGATTGCACAATGCCAACTTTAAAATCACGATTACAAAATCCTAAAAACTTTACAATTGGCGAAATTATAATCCTTCAGGAAAATGATTTTAAACTAAAACAAATCACAAAAGATTTAACCATTTAACAAAAACAAATTATGAAAACAATAAACATTAAGGGAAAAGAATATATTACAGTAAATGAGCGGTTAATTTACTTTAGAAATAAAGAAGTTTTTACAAACTGGGGAATAATTGAATCAATTGTTTCATTAGATGACAAAGAAGGTATTTTTAAAGTTGAAATATTAGATAGTGATGGCGATATTATAGTTTCAGCACACGCCCAGGAATATAGAGATTCAAGTTATATAAATAAAACATCTTTTTTAGAAAATGGTTTTACATCTGCTTTAGGTAGGGCGTTGGGTTATTTGGGTATTGGAATTGACACTTCAATAGCTTCAGCTGAAGAGGTGCAAAATGCAGTTAAAAACCAAACAAGTCAACAAGATCAAAGGGAGTGGCTAACAGAATCACAACTAAACGCAACTTTAAAAGCTACAAAAAAACAAGCTGAAAAGGTGATAAAAGATTTTAGAATGAAAAAAGATTATAGAGAAAAAATAAATAGTAAGTTTAATTTAAAATAAGTAAAAATGAGTACAGAGAAAAAAGAAACAATTTATTGCGGAAGCGGAAAAAAAGTAAGCACGCAATACGGAGATTTTAGAGCCATCACTTTAAATTTAAGTGATTTACCAGCGGAACATATTTTTGAATACAATGGTAAAAAATACATTAAACTAAATGTAAACGACAAAAAACAAGCTGACAACTACGGAAAAGATGTTTCAGTATCGGTTAATACTTGGAAGCCAGACGCTGAAAAGAAACAAGTCGAAGAGGTTGCGCCTTCAGATTTGCCATTTTAATTAAAATTTAATGATTTTTTAAGTGCGGTTTCAAATTAGAAATCGCATTTTTTTTAAAATTCTTTTGTAAATTGAAAATATTTTTTTACTTTTGGAAAAACAAATAAATTAAAACATTATGATAGAACAAATTAAGTATTTAGAATATCGCATTAAATCCTTGGAAAAGGAGTTGGAAAAATTAAACGAAATAGTAAAGCAACAAAATAATTATTTGCTAGGCGAAACAGAAAAAACAAACTAAAACAAACAAAAATGAAAACAAAATTTGATAGTAACGAGGTTTATCATTCATCACCAGGAATAAGCGCTTCAGGATTAAAAACAATTTATAAAAAATCAGTTTACCATTTTTTAAATCAAAAACCTTTTGAGTCATCTGCTATGGCTTTGGGTTCTGCGGTACATTGCGCTATGTTAGAGCCAGAATTGTATTATAAAGATTATCACGTTATGCCTAAAATAGATAGGCGCACAAAGGCTGGAAAAGAGGCGTTTGCAATAGAGCAAAAAAAGGCTGAAGGGAAATTGCTTTTATCTTTTGACGATCATAATAAAATAACTAAAATATTAGAAAATTTTAGAAATCACGATTTAGCGCAAAAGTATTGTAAAGGCGAGATTGAATTATCTCACTATAAGAAACACAAAAACATTGACGTAAGAATAAGGCCAGACGTTTTAAATAAGATTGAAAATTTTATTTCAGATGTTAAAACTTGTCAAGACAATTCGCCGTCTGCATTTAAAAGAGATGTTTATAAATATGGCTATCATTTACAAGCTGCATTCTATTCAGATATGATTGGATTGCCAGCAGAAAATTTTAGGTTTATAGCAGTCGAAACAAATTATCCGTTTTCTGTTGAGGTTTACGGTTTAAGTTCTGAAATGATTGAACAAGGGCGTAAAGGTTGGAAAAGGGCGTTTAATGATTGGAAAATATATGTAGAAACTGGTATTGTTTCAGGTTATACTTGGAATGATTTTAACGATGACGGTTCTTTAATTTTGTAGTTATATGGATTTAAATTATATAATAGACGTAGTAAATAATCATTTTGAAATTGATATTCGAGAAAATAAAAGAGATCGGTTTATTGTAATGTGTAGGGCGGTTTATTTTTATTTTGCAAAAAAAACAACAAATTTTTCATTAGAACGAATTGGAAAAAAAGTAAATAGAGATCACGCAAGCGTTTTGCATTCTTTAAAAAATTTTGAAAATTGGCTTTCTTATGACAAAGAGTTTGATATTGAGTTCAAAAAGGTAGAAAAAATATTGTACAATAAAAAAACAATTACTGAATATAAAGACGAAAGGTTAAATTATAAATATAAATTGCTGCAAGTTGCAAAGCAATATTTAATAAATGAAATAAATCAAATAAAACAAATATAAATGGCAAAAAGAAATCCATTTGAAAAATATTTAAAAGGCGAAGATTTACTGCAAAGAGCCGTAATTAATTATATTACAATGGCTTATCCAGATGCTATATTTACGCATCCAATGAATGAAGGTAAAAGAACGCCATTTGAACAGTATAAAATGAAATATTTGGGAGCAAAGCCTGGAATACCAGATTTATTAATATTTACGCCAAACGCAAATAAAAGCGGTTTAGCAATAGAATTAAAATATAAATATAATAAACCTACGGATAACCAAAAAAAATGGCTTAAATGGCTTGAAAAATGTAATTGGGTTACTTTTGTACACAATGATTTTGATCAATGTATTGAAACAATAAATAAATACTTTAAAAATGAAATATAAATAAACACTAATAAAATGAAATATAGATATATTTATTTTGATAATGACAATCAAAAAATAAGATGGACGCAATCAGGTCCAGAAAGTTTAGCGCCAAGTTATAATTATATAGGCGAATCTTCTAGGGTTGAATTTGACTTATTAATTGAGTTACTATGGCATAAATACGAGGACGAAAACATTAATATTAATGATTTAAAAAAGATTTATGTTGAATTAAGAACTTTTTGCGATAATATAAAAGAAAGTTTTAATTTGTAAATAAATATATTTATATTTGTAGGGTTGTGTCGTGGCAACAGTAAAAAACTTAATAAATACCCTATTAATGAAGCGACCACGACCGCCGATTTGATAGGGTTATTTTTTTAATGGAAAACAAAAAATCATACTACGCAATAATTCCAGCGAACGTAAGATATTCAAAAAAATTAAAAGCAAACGAAAAATTATTGTATGGCGAAATAACCGCCTTAACAAATGAAAAGGGGTTTTGTTATGCTTCTAATAATTACTTTGCAAATCTTTATGATGTTTCAAAAACAAGCGTTTCAAAATGGATTTCAAGCCTTGAAAAAAACAAATTTATAAGAATAAAAATGATTTATAAAAAAGGCACAAAAGAGATTGAACAAAGGAAAATTTACATTGAACCCCTATTGAAGAAAAGTTCAATACCTATTGAAGAAAAGTTAAATACCCCTATTGAAGAAAAGTTAAAGGATATATATAATACTAAAGTATTACATAATAATAATAAAGAAAAGAATAATAAACCCACAAAATCAAAAACGCCTGTATTTGATGAAATTATTTTAAAAGCGTTTCCGCATTTTGTAGCATTATTTCCTGATCAATATAAACCAAAATCCAAGGCGCAAAAAACTAAATGGTTGGAGTGCCTGGATAAAATTAAAAGGATTGATAAATACGATTTAAGAGAAGTTTATAACGTGGCAAAAGATTTAAGAAATGACGATTTCTGGCAAACTAATTTTTTAACAATATTAAAATTTAGAAACAAAGATAAAAACGGAATTAAGTATATTGATAGATTTATGTTAAATAAGGCATCAAAGGAACGCCCTAAGGGATTTTATAACGTAAAAGGTATAATTGACTATTTTATTTATAAAAGTCCAGCAAATGGCTTAAATGAGCTTGGCGCAAAAACTAAAGGGGGTGATTTATACGAATTTCATATAAAACAGTTAATGACAACTTCAGAATTTATAGAATTAAAACAATACATTGAAAATCAAAACTAAAAAAATGAAAAAATTTACAGACAAACAAATCGAAAACATTTCAGGCGCAATACTCACATCTTTTATTAATTTACATTTTTTAGAAGAATGCAGTCAGTTAGGAATATTTAAACATAGAGTAAAAAAGAACGTTAAAAGAACTATTGACGATTTAATAGATATTGAAACAGTTTATTTTAATGAAATAGAAAAAACTGACGAAAACGAAATGGGCGATAAGTTAGTTTCTAATAGTATGGATTTTATATCTTTTTTATTAAACGATTTTGACTTTAACGATTTTATAAAGATACAAGAAGTTGTCGGTGCTTATTCTATGGATAGACAAAGGGTAACAGAATTAACTGATAAGATATTAAAAGATAACGGTGCAAAAGAATAATAAATTATGGAATTAAGAATTTATGTAACAGAACAGACTTACCACCCTAATTTTAATTTACCTGCACAAACAACTGTAAAGGAATTTAAAATAGAAGATGGTAATGCAGCAGAAATTTACTTTAACAAGCAAAAAGAAATTGCAAAAAAATCAGGTGGAATGATGGATGTAAGTATTCATATAGCAACGAAAATGTAGCCACTTGTGCCTAAAGGCTTGTAGTTGTGGCAAGTGTCGAGGTGTCACTCGGCAGAGGTTAACTTTTAAGGTTTGGTAAATTATTCCTTAATTGCTCTGACCTTTTGAGCCACAATTACACGCAACACCAAGATAAGAAGCGTTTTAATGTGGTTGTATAAACAACAAAAAACATTAATTTGTAGATAATAAACAACAAATAATAATTTTTAGGGAAGGTAGTGAAGCTGTAGTTAAAACAGATGGAAATCCATACTATGAAAAAAGGTTAGTAGTAATGTATGGCACTGAGTAATTTTAACCAGTAACCTTGAAAGACCCGAATCCTTCCCTTTTTAAAATTATATATTAGAATTATGGAAAAGAATTTAAAAAATTGGCGTGAAAATGATTTATTTAATTGGTTAAGCAAAAACTACTATAATCTATTAATAAACACTAATAAAGACTTTTCCAAATTTGATTGCTACGATATTGAAACAAAAAACAGAATAGAATTAAAATGCAGATCAAAACACTACGATAATTTAATTATTGAAAAACCAAAATTTGATTTTTTAGTAAATAAGTCTATTGAAATGGGCGATGTTCCAGTTTATATTAATAGTACGCCAAAAGGAATTTATTTGTTTAAACTCCAGGAATTAAATTTAAAATGGTATTTAAAACGGCTTCCAAAAACAACTGATTTTGATAATAAAAACACAATTGAAAAAAAAGTTTCAGAAATAAATATAAAATATTCTTTAAAATTGAAATAATTTTTTTAATTTAGCCAAAACAAAACAAACAAAAATGAAAACATTTAACGACTTTAATATTGATGTTGGTAACAAAACGGCTGGCAAACTCAAAACAAAATGCCCAGAATGTAGCCACAAAAGAAAAAATAAAAGTGATAAATCCTTATCAGTAGATATTGACAAAGGTTTATTTAATTGCCATAATTGTGGCTTTAGTGGCACAACAAAATTTCAAAAAAAACAACAATACATAAAACCACAAAACATAAAGGTTAATTTAAATGATCGTGTTATTGAATGGTTTGAAAAAAGAGGCATAACAGAACCAACTTTAAAACATTGGAAAATTGGCGAATCATTAGAGTATTTTCCGCAAGTAGGTAAAAAAAGAAGAGCAGTAAATTTTAACTATTATAGAAATAAAGAACTTGTTAATGTAAAATATAGAGATGCGCAAAAGAACTTTAAAATGGTTTCTGGTGCTGAACTTATATTTTATGGCTTGGACAATATTGTCGAAATGGATACTGTTTATATTGTTGAGGGCGAAATGGATGCTTTGTCTTTACACGAAGCTGGTATTTATTCCGTTTGTTCCGTTCCAAATGGTGCATCAAAAGGAAATGCTAGACTTGAATATTTAGATAATTGTTTTGAATATTTTGAAAAGAAAAAACAAATAATAATTTGCACAGATAATGACAAGGCGGGAATCGAACTCCGAAACGAATTAGCTAGAAGGTTCGGCGCTTACAAATGTAAATACGTTGAATTTGGCGATTTTAAAGATGCTAACGAGGTTTTAATTTCAAAAGGTGCTGAAACTTTAAGAAACTATATTAAAGAGGCAAAAAACTTTCCTTTAGAGGGCGTTTTAAATATAGATAACATTTGGCAAAACGTTTTAAACTACAATGAAAACGGCGTTACAAATTATTCTATTGGATTGCCAAACTCGGATAACTGGTTTAAATTAGCATTTGGCGAATGGACTGTCGTTACTGGAATACCAAACTCAGGAAAATCTGACGTTGTGGACCAAATATGCTGCAATATGGCGACTAATTTTGATATGCGTTGCGCAATGTTTTCGCCTGAGTCATTTCCTTATGAGGGACATATAAAAAGAATCGCAAATAAATTAAATGAAAAAAATTGCGACAATACTGATTTAAATAATACAAAAGATTTTATTGAAGATCATTTTTATTGGGTTAAAATAGATTTAGAAAATTTAACGCTGGAAGGTATTTTAAACGCTTTTAGAGAGTTAGTATTTCAAAAAGGTATAAATGTTTGTGTTATTGATCCTTGGAATATGTTGGATCATTCAGCACAAAAAGACCATTCTTATATTGGGCGAGCATTATCACAAATAACGCAATTTTGTCAGCAAACAAATACTCATTTATTTTTAGTGGCGCACCCTAGAAAAATTGAATCTGAAAATGGAAACTATAAAAAACCAACTTTGTACGATATTTCAGGAAGTGCTGACTTTTTTAATAAAGCATATAATGGAATGATTGTATTTCGTTGTATTGGGCAAAAAACTAAATTCAAATCTGATATTGTAAAAATGTATGTTGAAAAGGTTAAGCGAAAAGAAAATGGGCAGCTTGGCGAATTTGATATTGCACCTGATTTTAATGAAGGCGGTATTTATAAAGATGTTGATTTAGCTACAAAAAAGTTTGAAGTAATTACAGACGATTTACCTTTTTAAAATTAAATAATATGATAAAAATAACAAACGAAGATAATATGGAATTAATGTCAAGGTATGAGGATAATTACTTTGATTTAGCTATTGTAGACCCGCCTTATGGGATAGATATACATAAAATGAATTATACGCAATCAACAAAAGGAGGTGTTGCAAAAAGAAAAGATTACTCAAGTGTTGGTGATTGGGATAGTAGCACACCAACTGATGAATACTTTAAAGAATTATTTAGAATATCTAAAAATCAAATAATATTTGGAGGTAATTATTTTAATTTGCCATTAACAAAAAGTTGGTTAGTTTGGGACAAAAGAACACAAGATAAATATTCAAATGATTTTGCCGATTGTGAATTGGCTTGGAATAGTTTTAATAAACCCGCAAAGATATTTAGATGGTTATGGAGTGGAATGATGCAACAAGATATGAAAAACAAAGAGATTAGAATACACCCAACTCAAAAACCAATATCGCTTTACGAATGGCTTTTAATGAATTACGCAAAGGAAGGAGATAAAATACTTGACACGCATTTAGGTTCAGGAAGTATTGCAATAGCTTGTCATAATTTAGGTTTTGATTTAACCGCTTGTGAGTTAGATAAGGATTACTATGAAGCAGCAATGAAAAGACTTAAACAACATCAAGCACAATTAACAATGTTTTAAATATGCCAAAAAAGAAACAGAAATTTGCACAAGTAACAGACAAACATCAAAAGGCGATGCATTGGTGCATTACTAACAATATAAAAGTAGGCGTAAAACCTACAAAAAAAGGCTTAAAAGTAGAAATTAACAATAACGGTAGCGTAAACGTATCGCCAAACATTTACGACAATGTAGAGGCTTGCAATAAGGTTTGGGAATTATATTTATATCTTTACAATAAATATTGGAAGGTATAAAATTAATAAAATGGAAATAAATTTAATATTGTTAGCCCCTGATGCTATGCTAGTAGGCTGGCAATACTACGATCGCGAAGAGGGTTTTGAATTTAAAGAAATAAATATTTATTTGTTATTTTTACAAATACAAATAAGATTTTAAAAAAAATAAAAAATGAAAAAACTTTTAAACATTAAAGAAGTTAGGGAAAATCCTGAAAATCCAAGATTTATAATTGATTCAAAGTTTAAAAAACTTGTAGAATCTATAAAAAGCTTTCCTGAAATGCTAGAGAAAAGACCAATTGTAGTTGATGAAAATATGGTTGTTTTAGGTGGAAATATGAGGTTAAAAGCTTGTAAAGCTGCTGGAATATTTGAAATATGGGTTGATATTGCTAAAGATTGGACTGAAGAGCAAAAAAAAGAATTTATTGTAAAAGATAATATTGGTTTCGGACAATGGGATTGGGATATATTAGCTAATGAATGGAATACTGAAGAGTTGCAATCCTGGGGTTTAGATTTACCAACTTTTGACAAAGAAGTTGATTATTCTTTACTAGATGATTTCGACATATCTGATGAATTAGAGGATTTAACAAATGGCGTTAAAAAGGCTATACAAATACCTTTTAATTTAGATGACTACGAAGAGGCGCAAGAATTATATAAGTTTTGGAGAGAACAAGGTGCTTATGTTGGAGGATTGTTTTTAGAAAAATTAAGAGAAGAAAAAAATAAATTATGAAAAAAGTAAATTTAGAATATAGGAATCACAATATAAATATTGGAGATGTTTGCGGTGATATTAATCCAAACATAACAGAAGATAGTATTTTTTATTATGAAGGTGAGCCGATAGGTTTTTATATTAAAGATATTTCAAAATACAACGAAAAAGCTTCAAAATTAGCAGATTTAGCAAATGTTGAATTGAGATCAAAAAACGTACCAAAATCAACAATGAAGAGATCTTCAGGTTTCGGAGATGGTAATTCTGAAAAAGAGGTTTTGCAATATTCTACTATAATAGGAAGTGTGCCTCCAAAGCCACATATGAGAAGGCCTTACGCTACAATAAGTAGCGTTCATAATGTTAAGACTGCACAAACATTTATCAAGGCAATGATATTATTATGTAAAGAAAGTGAAAAAATTATAAAAGAATTAACTCCAAATATATATAAAAGACAAAAAGAAATAATACAAAAAAATGTTCCAAAAAAATGGCGTTTCTGCGACTTATTTACATCTAGTATTTCAAATTATAATATACCAGCACCTTTTCATAGAGATAATGGAAATTTAGAAGGCTGTGTTAATGTTATTATAGCAAAAAAACAAAATGCAACAGGAGGAAACACAACTGTACCTGATTATGGCGCAACTATGGATAGCTGCGATAATTCAATGTTAGTTTATCCAGCCTGGAGAAATGTTCACGGAGTCACTCCTATAATACCAACTGCTGAAGGTGGGTATAGAAATAGTTTAGTTTTTTATCCTTTAAAAGCTTTTAAAGGTTTGGATTAAAAAATTAAAAAAAACTTTTAAATTATTTGTTTAATTAAAAAAATATTTTTAAATTTGCTTAACTTTAACAAATAAAACAAATATTATGTCAGTATTATTATCAGAAATTGAAATTTCAAAATTAGGTTCAAGCGATTTATTAAGTTTAGAGATTGTTATTAAAGAATATAACCAATACGCTAGAGGAGAAGATGTTATGGAAATAGGATTCAACACTTCAACTGGTTATGTTTATATAGCATTAGAAAATGGTATTCAAATAGCAAGTTGTTTTGGGCAAAGCGCTGAATTTATAGTTTATGATCAAGAAAATGGTAATGAACATTTTTTTGAGAAATATAACGATGCTTTAGATATGCAATATAAAATATGGGCTTAATTAAAAAAAATAATAATGTAATAACGCATAAAAAGGAAAAAACTTAATAAGATGTTCAATAACCTCCTAGAAATAGGGGGTTTTTTTTATGTCTTTTAATTTATTTAACTTTGCAATATGACGACAAAAACCAACATATTAAAAAGCAGTTTATTAGAGGCGCTAGAACAATCGCTTGGAATTGTTACAACGGCTTGCAAAATAGTCGGTTGTAATAGATCTACTTTTTACAAATATTATAACAATGATAAAAAGTTTAGAGATCAAGTTGATGAACTTCAAAATATGACTTTAGATTTTGCAGAAAGCCAATTGCATAAACAAATCAAAGAAGGCAATACAACCGCAACAATATTCTATTTAAAAACAAAAGGAAAAAAACGAGGTTATATTGAACGTAAAGAGGTCGAAATGACTGCGCAAGTTAGCACCAGTAAATTATCAAAAGAAGCTAAAGATAAAATTGACGATATTTTAGAAAATGAGTATTAACGAAATAATAAAAGAAAAATGCGAAAATTCTCTTTTGTTTTTTACTCGTTATATATATAAAGAAAATATTGGAAAAAAATTTATAGCAGCTGAATTTCATAAAACGTTAGCGGATACATTAGAGAAAGTTAATAAGGGCGAAATAAAGCGCCTTATTATTAATATACCGCCTAGATACGGTAAAACAGAAATAGCCGTAAAAATGTACATTGCCTGGAGTTTAGCAAAACGGCCAACTTCTAAATTTATACATTTATCTTATTCGGATTCTTTAGCGCTAGACAATAGTTCGCAAACAAAGGAATACATAAATTCAGATGCCTATCAAAATATTTGGGGTTTAAATCTTAAAAAGGATTCACAAAGTCAAAAGAAATGGTACACAACAGAAGGCGGTGGGGTTTACGCTACGGCTTCAGGGGGTGCAATAACTGGGTTCGGTGCTGGTAGTGGTGGAGCAATTATAATTGACGATCCTTTAAAGCCTGACGATGCTTTATCTGACGTTAGGCGTTCGTTTATTAATAATAGATATAATACAACCATTAGGTCAAGGGTTAATGATAGGGACGTACCTATAATTGTTATAATGCAAAGGTTACACGAAGAGGATTTGTCAGGGTATTTATTAGATGGCGGATCTGGCGAGGATTGGCATCATTTAAAGTTAGCAGCATTAGACGAAAATAATACTCCTTTATGGCCTGAAAAACATTCTTTTGAAGAGTTGGAAGCAATACGGCAAGCGGACAGATATACCTTTAGCGGCCAATATTTGCAAATTCCTTCGCCGCCTGAAGGTGGGGAATGGCGAAAAGATTGGTTTCAAATGATTAATAAAGCCGAAGTTCCTGGCGATGTAGTTTGGGAAATGTTTATTGATGGTGCATATACAAAAGATACAAAGAACGATCCAACAGGAATACAAATAAGCGGTAAGAGTGGCGATAACTTATTTATTTTTAAAAGCATTGACAAATATTTAGAAATGCCTGAATTAAAAAACTTTATCAATTCTTTTGTTAAGAGTTGCGGAGTTCCAATATCGCAAATATTAGTCGAGCCTAAAGCATCAGGAAAATCATTAGTGCAATTGTTAAGGCGTGAAACAATGTACAACGTTAGCGAGTTAAAAACTAACTTTGTAAAGTATTCTAAAATAGAACGTGCAAGAGCTTCATCTCCATTTATTGAAGGAGGGCGAGTTTATTTAGTTAAGGACAATTGGAACGCTGCTTATTTACAACAAGTAAGCACTTTTCCAAATGCTAAACACGATGAACATATTGACGTGACTTCTTATTCTATTGAACGGAATTTAATCAATAATTTCTTTATTGTTTAAAACAATTTTTAATTTTGTATTTTTACGAAAATTTTTATTTATTATAAAATATGGCTTCATTCATAGATCGTTTAAAAGCAATCGTTAGTAAAAATGCACAAAATACAAATCTAAACTACAACAAAGCTATTTA
>Ga0209654_1001211_pt1 | contig 21167 bp, 19 predicted proteins | sample SaaInl1SG_22_DNA_FD_184646 | JGI IMG/M metagenome (GOLD analysis project Ga0209654, IMG submission 184646) | Marine microbial communities from expanding oxygen minimum zones in the Saanich Inlet - ESP_161SG_22_DNA (SPAdes) (version 2) | ecosystem: Environmental > Aquatic > Marine > Intertidal... | reverse complement strand
TCACTGGCTCAACAAAGCCAAGTTCACACATGTGGTCAGCCTCGTCCACAACAACCGTCTGGCAATCAGAAAGATCAACTAGGCCCTGGGCCATTAGGTCTTCCAGGCGACCAGGGGTCGCAATTGCAATGTCGACTCCGCGCTTTAGCGCCTGAGCCTGACGGTGCTGAGGAACACCACCGTAAATTGTGGTGGTGTAAACGCCAACTGACTTAGCAAGCTGAGACAGAGTGCGATCAATCTGGTCGGCAAGTTCACGAGTTGGAGCAAGAACAAGCGCCTTTGGCTTCAAAGGAGTGCGTGGCTGGTTGCCACCCTTTGCAATGAAGGCAACAAGTGGCACACCGAAAGCAATGGTCTTACCGGATCCGGTCTTACCGCGACCTAGCACGTGACGACCCTCGAGCGCAGCTGGAATAGTTGCAGCCTGAATCGGGAACGGAGTGGCAGCGCCCATCTTGGCGAGCTCCTGGACCAAGCGGTCTGGAAGGTCCATTTCCTGGAAAGTGTTGAAGGTTGTTCCAACCTCGGTAGCTTCAAGCTTTTCTAGCTTCTTGTCGCCCTGGAAGGTCTTTCCGGTTTTTGCTCTGGCGTTTGAAAAGTCCTTGTCGCGTGAGGTTTCACGCTGAACCCGATCTGGGCGCTGTGAATGACGAGCTTTTCTGGCTCCGTCATTTGGTTGATAGTCGCCTTTTTTCGAGGCGTAGCCTTTTCGACCATTTGATTTGGTCGGGGCAGGCGAATAATTATTATTTGGCATCGTTGGGGATTTCCTTATCTGGTGAAACCGGATAATCCCGAGCTCACAATACAACTAGCCTACGGCTCGGAGTCAAAAAAAGATAGAGCTACTCCGCAAGTCCTCTAAGCTTCAGCTCCGCATACAAGACAGCATCACTTGGCTCAACCAGGTGTTTGCCGTCTGCAAACTTGATTACCGGAATGTTAGTTCTTCCAGAAATCGCGTGAGCCTTGTCGGCAAGCTCCTTGCTTTCCTCTACATCAAAGTTGTCGTAATCAACTTTCAGTGTGTCCAGGAGTGACTTTGCCCTGCGGCAGTCTCCGCACCACATTGCGCCATACATTTCCACTTCAGCCATGATTACCTCAATCTCAACTCGTCTGGAATCTCCAACACGTTGCCGTGGTATTTCAATCCCGAAAGGGATTCAATCACCACATCTGCAACAGATTCTAGAGTTTGTTCGCCGATCCCAACAAGCAGTGCCGCGCCGGCACGCTGCCCGGCGATCAACCCTGCTGGCGCATCCTCAAAGACCGCACACTTGCTGACATCGATTCCAATCTTTGCCGCACCAAGCAAATATGGCTCCGGGTCAGGCTTGCCGTTCTTTGCATCGTAGGCAGTAACGAGTGTTTCCGGTGTCTGGATTCCGGCTGCATCCAGCCGGACCTTGGCAAGCTCAGGATTGGCTCCGGTGACTATGTTCCAGTGGCCTGCTGGAAGCTGGGCAAGAAACTCGAGCGTCCCGGGCAAGGGTCTAGTTGAGGCAGACTCCGCTATCTCTAGCCGGTTGATGTAGTCATAGGACGCCTGAAACTCTTCCGGCGTGACCATGTCTTTCACAATGTCGCTGGCGCGACGACCGTGAAATTCTGGGGTGAGCGCAAATCCTGGGTGGTAAACCTCTCCCCATTTCACCCAAGCCCTCAGGGCACCGGGCATTGAATCAATCAGGACTCCGTCGTTGTCGAACAGCAGCCCAGTTAGCTCTTTCTTCATTTAGCTATTGGGTCCTTGCTGGAGTTTCGAGTAAGTGTGGTGCGGTAGATACCGAAATCTGCAAGTAGCAGGAGCACCAGTGCTGGCAACATGTCCTCGATAAACCAGCCAATGGTTGGTCTCAGCATGGTTGATTGCTGCTCCAGCGCCGTCATGTTCTCTCGCCACTCCGGCCAAACCTCAAGGTTCGAAATAGCGCTGAAGCCCATGGTGAAAGCCATGAAGGAAACAACCACGCCGAACACAATAGCTAGGACCAGGTTCAGGTTTGTTGCGGCCAAACCGGTTCGTCTGGGCTTGACAGGAAGGGGCTTGGAAGATCTAGCCTGAGCCGCAAACCTGGTTCCAATAATTATCGATATGGCAATGATTGCTTGGATGATGACCCAAATCCAAACATCCAAGGTGGTCTTAGTGATGTCGTAAACAGTCAGGCCGAAAATGATCGCGATCGCGGTGCCGATGATTGGCGAGGCATATGCAAGACCGACCGCCCTTTGCAAGCGCGCTCGTTCCTCATCACCCTGACCCGCAGGTAAATCTGGGGCGTCCTTTCTAAAGACAAAGGCGCTCAGGATGACAAAAACAACCAGTGCGGTTGCCAACACGATTGGCAAATAAACATTTAGCAGTCTTAGTCCAAGCGGTTCACTGCTCGGTGCGTATGAGTTCCAAGCTCCAAGGAAATTACCAATGGCAAACACTGCCCCAGCAACAAGAGAGAGCACGACCGCCAAGTTGTTTAGGCGGTGCGCGCTTATCGCGAGCGCCGAATCCTCTTCGGTTCTAAGTCGCAGAGCTAGCTTTTGTCCAGCCAGCGCAAAAATTGCGAATGCGGTGATCCCGGCAAAGAAGAGATAAATCTCAACGGTAAACCGGGGGTCCGGATAAATGTAGTCACCATTTTTTTCATAGGTGCCGCGGGGAACTAGCGACTGCACGTAGTCGGCAATCATAAACAGCAGCCAGGCTGCGCTAAGACCAATCAGTGGCAACTTGATAGATGTCTTTGCCGTTCCAATGCGTTTCATGTCTAAAGCCTAGACTTGTCCAATGATTCTTGTAGCAGGCGAAGCACTAATTGATTTGATTGGGCACGAAGGTGACGATGGCGGGTATCTGCCGGTTGTTGGTGGAGCAAATGCAAACGTCGCTATGGCCCTTGCCAAAGCCGATGTTCCCCACCGGTTTTTAGCACGGATCTCGAGCGATTCATTCGGTCAAAAGATTAAGAGCCACCTTCAGTCATACAGCGTTGACTTGTCGCTGGCAGTTGACGCGGCTGAACAAACAACGCTTGCCATCGCAACGATTGACTCCTCCGGAGTTGCAAGCTACTCGTTCTACATCAACGGCACCGCCGACTGGGCCTGGGACGCCGCCGAGCTTCCTGGTGCAGAGGCGATCACTGAGCTTGGAGCAAAGGCCGTTCAATTCGGTTGCCTAACAGCAGCAATTGAACCGGGAAGCATCGTGTTGGCTAATTGGCTGGCAGAACTAGCTAACTTTGGTGACATCACGCTCTCGCATGATTTGAACATTCGACCTTCTCTTGGGTTTGACCGGGCCACCGAACTTGATCGAGTATCGAAGCTAAACAGCATCAGTCACATCATCAAGGCCTCCGATGCGGACATCGAATGGCTTTTTGACCTAGCTGCAGGAGCAGACCTAGCCGAGATAGCCAGCAACTGGACAATGCATGGTCAACTGCTAATAATCACCCGCGGTGCTGAAGGGGTGGAGGTTTATCACAACGGGGAGCGTCTCGAGGTTCCCGCTCAGAAAATCGCCCTGGTGGACACCGTTGGTGCTGGCGACACTTTTATGGCGAACTTCTTAGTGAAGCTGGATGATTTCGGGGTTCTCGGAATTAACCCGAGGGAGAAACTTCGGTCCTTGAATTCGGAGAATTTAGTTCAGGCACTCAACTACGCGACTGCGGCCGCAGCAATAGTTTGTGAACGCGCGGGTTGCCAGCCCCCAACTAGACAAGAGGTAGAGCTTCGCCTGAAGGGCTAAGTGGTATCTCCAAGACCAACCGAACCTTGTTGCCATTTTTTTCAAAGTGGTGCCGGTAGCTGATGGTTTCATACAACTCAAAACCTTTACCTGCCTTTGACCCAGTTGGCATGGTGCCATCATTCTCAACAGTCAGCAGAGCCAGCTGATCGACAGTCCTAAGCGAAATCTTGGCGTTTTGAGCCTCCCCGTGCTTTGCAGAATTTGTGATCGCCTCTCTGGCCGCCTCCAGAACACACCGGGACACTGAGGAGTCTTTGTCGAGTTTTTCAAGTGCCGATCGGTCAAGGTCAAGTTCGATCTCGAGGGCTCCGTCCCAAAGTAGCTTCAGTTCCTGCAGCAAAGTCTCTAGCTGTTTGCCGGCCAGGTGGTCTTCACGCTCAAGGTTTTCCATCGCCCTGTTCACTTCGTCAACAGCTAAGTTGAGGTCTGCAGCGCTTGGGGAGTCTAGCCGGCTAAGTCGCATCGCGACCGACTGCAGCGCGCCCTGGATTGATCCGTGAAGTTCCATCGCCAGTGCCTTGCGACCCAGCCAAACTCGCTGTCTCAATCTGCTGTTTAGTAGCTTTCGCTGCTCCACCATCTGCTCAGATTCTTGAAGGGAAAGCTCGCGCTGGAGTCTGAGCACTCCTAGAAAAAAGGTCAGTGCGAGCGTGATTGAATAAAACACAGCTGCCTGCGAAAGAAAAGGGCTGAGTGGTGTCAGCTGAAAGCTCGCGATGACAACCGCAACTATTGCTCCGTTTGCAGCGCCCAGAAGAGCACTGAATACCAAACCGAGCCCGGGGCTTACCAGTCGCCTTCCAAATCGCGCACTCAACGCAACCACTAAATAGGAAACCACGCTGGCGATCGCCAGGGCAAAAAAGCCTCGGAGCGGGCCGAATGTCGACACAATCGCGCTGAAGGATATGGCGATCGAGGCAAAGACAAAGAATTGGCTTTCGATGGCTTTGGAGAACATGACCTGTTTTGGCCATCTATAGCTCTGCCTAGCAAGTTCCCCGGGTGCGCTGGCGCTGACTTGATCATCCGTACTAGCGGTCGAAAGCTCGAGGGAGAGCGGTCTTACGATCCGCTCATTGATTGACCTGAGTTCGAAGATTGCATCGCTGATGTCGCGCTTGGATTTGGCCCCGCTGAGTTGCTTTTGCAGCTCCCATATTGCGGGAGTCAGCATTTCGCGAATGTTTGCCTTTTGCATCTCCTGCAGTGAAACAATCTGTGCTTCAAACTCCAGTGAGCCATTTTCAAGACTCTCGCGTTCGGCTCTGAGTGCCGCCAGCTGCTTCACGTATTCCAGGTATTCGTCCACAACCCAGTTGAAAATGAAGTAGGAGGTGAAAACAAAGATTGGCCCTCCGACGAGACGGAAAAGCAGCTCTGAGTCATCGATGAGCCCAAGGTTTCCTGCCAATAGGAAGATGCTTAGCCCTCGCAAGAACCCCGATCCGAGCAAAATGATTGTCGCCAAGAAAGGGTGTGGGGTCTGCCATCGTGACTTTCGAAGAATCACAGAGAGGGTTTCTATCGAGACGATAGTGACTAGGACTCCAACTGCCGCCACGCCAAGCCAAGCAAGAATCTCACCGGAATTTCTCTGCGAATCAAACAGAGCAGCTGAAATGAAGGCCGGAAATATAAAACCAACATGGTTTCGCCAACCCAGAGATTGCCTTTTGCCCAGAACCAGGAACGGGTTGCTGGACAACCTAGCTTGCATGTTGGCCCGCGGAGCGCAGCTGGTGATATTTGGTTACTGCCTCCACCCGGGGATTCGAGCTGGCTGGATCTATATCTAGGGCTTCAAACACCCGACTCAGCATGCTCTCGACAGCGCGCACTGAAGTCCCCCTCAGGTTTGCAATTTGAGAGTTTGTCTTTCCGTCCGCCACTAACTTCAAGGTCGCAATCTGTCGCTGTGACAAAGCCGCAAGCGGTCGGTTAGAGGCGAGGTCATGACGGTATTCCCTTGTGACCTTGTCGCGCAAAACAGCCTCGATGGCGTCAACAAGCTCGGTTCCAGACTGAAGCGCCGATTTCCGCAGGTAGGCGTGACTCTTCGAAAGCTGGGCTCCGTTCTCGCTCGCAAATCTTGGATCGGGAAGATTAGTCAGGAAAACAATTCCGATGTCTGGAAACTGTCTGGCTATTACCTCAGAAAGATCTAACCCTGTCCCGCCTGGACCCAGTTCAATGTCCAGCACCAGCGCATCTGGGTCAGAAACCCTGATTGCGCGCTTGGCGTCGGCCGCATTGGCAGCAGTTGAAACGATAAAGCCCGAGGCCTCCACTGACTTCGCGAGCAGGTCTCGAAGCAGCGGCTCATCTTCGACCACGAGAATTCTCCGGGCGTGCGAAGGTTGCTGCGGCACGGCCTTTGTTTCTTCCATTCAGTAAGTATTGCGCCTGAGCGCATCGGAGTGGCATAAATCTTCGGTTATCCGAACATTTATAGCCACGGACCATAGTTGTCCGACATCTGTGGCAACCTAAGGACCATGAAGTTACGCGATGGCCACTGGAGGTTCGATTCTCGTGACCTGATGCGAGCTTCCTGTTCCCACTGCACCGCACTGAGTGTGGCCAGAGAGTTGGAAACACCTGGTCTTCAACAGCTGCTGGATCGCTTCTACGAACGACCCGACAACATAGCGATTCGCTATGGAATTCGGTTCGAGGAAGCACTCGAATCAGAGCTGCTTGCAACCCTGGGGGATGACATGCAGAAGCCATCCAGTAACGACCCCGCTGACACTCTAAGCCTGATGGAGCAGGGTGTCCCGGTCATCTACCAGGGATCGCTTAGGGGCGGAAGTGGCGGGATTGAGTTTTCAGGCCGTCCGGATTTTCTGCTGCGCGATGACTGCATTTTTGAGTTTCTGGAGGCGGGTCTTACTGCCAGAAAAATCCACGAGGACTTCTCTGGCTACACGGCTTGGGACGCAAAACTCTCAAAAACCCCAAAGGTCGACTACCAGAATCAGGTGGGACTATACGCAGATGTGTTGCAGGTGCTCGGCAAATGCTCGCAGCGACCACACGGATTGATTCAGGGATCTCGAGAGATAAATATATTCGACCCTGAAGTTTTGATTGCCCAGATGACCGATGCCCGGTCGAAGCTATTGACCAGCATGCAGAAGTCGATCGATAATCCACCACAGGACCTTGAGGCCTGTGGTGAGTTGATCTGCACCGCAACCAGCTATTGCCAGATCTGCGAATACCCACTGTTGTGCGCTGACCAGAGAATGCAGCACAACAGTCTGCAGCTGGTGGCAGGGGTGTTTATGAGTCACATTGAATTATTCAGAGCGGTAGGCGTGGACACTGTCCGCAAGCTCGCCAATTACAAGGGCTCCACCGACTCGCTCAGCCACGACCAAGTTGCGGTCATGGCAAAGCAGGCAACGCTGCAGCAGCACTTTTATGACACCGGAGAAAACACCTGGGAGGTGAAGGATTCGAGCCAATTGGCTTCGCTTCCGCCAGAAGACCCGGGTGATCTATTTTTTGACCTTGAGGGCTTTACCTTCTCGGAATTTGCTGGCGGTCTGGAGTATCTCTTTGGCTACGTGAGCATAGACAAGGGCGAGCAGTTTCACTGGACATGGGCCGATGACCGGGCGCAGGAGCAGGATTCCTTCGAGACTTTCATGCGTTTCACTCTTGATCGCCTAGAGCAATTTCCGAACATGAAAATTTACCACTACGCCAACTACGAGCAGAGCGCGCTCAAGCGTCTAGCCAAGCGGTTTGGAAGCTATGAGCAGGAGATTGAGTCACTTCTTGCAAATGAGGTGTTTGTCGATCTCTACAAGATCGTGAAAGCTTCGCTCATCATTTCTCAAGATGGCTACTCGATCAAAAAACTTGAAAACTTCTACAGCTTTGATCGCTCGTCGGATGTGAAAGAAGCCATGAGTTCACTGGAGTATTACGACCAGTACCTCACAGCTCTTGCAGCTGACCCAGTGCAGGCAGACATGCTAAAGCGCCAGGTGCTCTCCTACAATCAGGATGATTGCGTGAGCACGCTGGCGCTTTGCAGGTGGCTTAGAACTCTTTAGTAAACAGAGAGGTCAAGTGGAATGCCAGGACCAAATGTGGTCGCAACAGAACCCTTGATTAGGTACTTACCCTTTGAGGTCGAAGGCTTTAGACGAACAACCTCTTCCATCGCAGTGGCAAGGTTCTGGCTTAGCTGCTCCTTGGTGAAGCTGGCCTTTCCAATGATGAAGTGAAGGTTTGACTGCTTATCAATACGGAACTCAATTCGGCCACCCTTGATGTCGGTGACTGCTTTGGCGGTGTCCATGGTGACTGTTCCAGTCTTTGGGTTTGGCATTAGGTTACGAGGTCCTAGAACCTTACCTAGTCGACCAACCTTACCCATTAGGTCTGGGGTTGCTACTGCTGCGTCGAAGTCGGTCCAGCCGGCCTCAACCTTTGCAATTAGCTCGTCTGAGCCGACCTCATCGGCGCCTGCTTCGCGGGCTGCGTCTGCTTGTGCACCGTTAGCAAAAACGATTACGCGAGCGGTCTTACCGGTTCCGTTTGGCAGCGAGACGGTGCCACGGATCATCTGGTCGGCTTTTCTTGGGTCAACACCTAGCTTCAAAGCAACTTCAATAGTTGAGTTGGTCTTCTTGCCGGCGACGTCGATTGCAAGTGCTGCAGCGTCTGCTGCTAGGTAGAACTTGCCCTCTTCGATTTTTGCTTTTGCCTCGTTATAGGCCTTTGAACGTTTTGCCATGCTGCTATTCCTTTTCGGTCACAGTAGTGGTTGATGGGTGTTACCCCTCCCACGACTTATCTTTTTTGTTGCTTAGAGCTCAGTGGTGATTCCCATTGAGCGGGCGGTGCCGGCGATGATCTTGGCTGCTGCCTCAACATCGTTGGCGTTCAGGTCTGACATCTTTGCCTCAGCAATGCTGTGTACCTGGTCTCGAGTTAGCTTTCCAACCTTCACGGTGTGAGGGGTGCCACTACCCTTTGACACTCCAGCTGCCTTCTTGATTAGCTCAGCGGCAGGAGGGGTCTTCAGGATGAATGTGAAGCTACGGTCTTCGTATACGGTGATCTCCACTGGAACAACGTTGCCGCGCTGGTCTTGCGTTGCGTTGTTGTAAGCGGTGCAGAACTCCATGATGTTAACGCCGTGCTGACCTAGCGCAGGTCCGATTGGAGGAGCTGGGTTAGCAGCGCCTGCCTGGATCTGCAGTTTGATCAGTCCGGTGATCTTCTTCTTGGGTGCCATTATTTTTTTCTTTCCTTAGTTCAGCGGACCGACCTGGTCAAAGGCCAGTTCCACTGGAGTCTCGCGTTCGAATAGTGAAACCAAAACCGTGACCTTGCCGCTTTCTGGCTTGATCTCGGAGATTGTGCCGGGAAGGCCGGCAAATGAGCCGTCCTTGATCAAAATGCTTTCGCCGATCTTGAAGTCTATGTTTACCGGGATGGTGCGGGCCTTGGCCTTGCCACCGGTAACGCCTGCTGCCTTGGCGCTCTTTACCTCTTCGGTTTCCTCAGGGGTGAATAGCGGCTTCAGCATGTCAAATGCCTCTGCTGGCCTCAGTGGTGTTGGGTGCTGAGAGTTGCCAACGAATCCAGTAACAGCAGGTGTGTGGCGAACCAGAGTCCAGCTGTCCTCATTCATTTCCATGCGAACTAGCACGTAGCCGGGAATGCGAACCTTAGAAACTAGCTTGCGCTGACCGTTCTTGATTTCAATGGACTCTTCCATTGGAACTTCGATCTGCAGAATGTCATCGCCTCCGGCAAGTGCTGCCTTACGAGTTTCAATGTTCTGCTTCACACGGCGCTCATAGCCTGCGTAAGAGTGGATTACGTACCACTTGCCTGGCTGGCTGCGAAGTTCTTCGCGGAACTTGCGGTATGGGTCTTCTTCTTCGACCTCAGCCACTGGCTCAGCAACTTCGGTTGACTCCTCCACAACGTGGAAGCCGTCCATCTCGTGCTCAGCCTCATCGGCTGCTGCTTCTAGGTCTGTTGCATCCAGGTCAACGTTTTCGTCGACTGCTGGCTCACCGATTTCTACCGGCTCGCTCTGGGCAACATCACTGAAATTCAAATCTGACACGTTCTACCTCTTATCCTGCGAACACAAAGGTCACGACGTTTAGGAACAGCCAATCAAGGCCGGAAATGATAAGCATTACAACTGCCACGAAAGCCAGAACGACTCCGGTGTAGTTGATTAGCTCTTTGCGGGTTGGCTTAGTTACCTTGCTTAGTTCAGCAAGTACTTGGCGAACAAACAGCACTAACTTCTGAATAGGGTTCTTAGTCCTAGCGGCATCGGCTTTCGCCTTTTCCACTAAGTCTTCTGAAGCCTTCTCGTTCTCTTCTGCCAACTTGACCTTCTTTCTTACGCAGGGCGGACAGGACTCGAACCTGCAACCTGCGGTTTTGGAGACCGCTGCTCTACCAATTGAGCCACCGCCCTATGTGACATCGCCATCAACCGTTACTTAGCACGAGGCTTGGTTTCAAGTGCCACCTGGAAAAGACACACTTCTAGATTGAATCTATTTAAGTGAGTTTCGCCAGATTAGTTTTCGGCAGATGTCAACCTAAGTAATACTAGGGGGTTATTTGGTGCTTCGCAACGGGTAATCCGCGCCAAAACTTCAGCTTCCCCAACTATTCTAAAGACATGTCTGAACATAGAATCTCAAAGCGCATCAGTGCAATCGCCGAATCCGCGACACTCAAGGTTGACAGCAAAGCCAAAGCTCTGATTGCTCAGGGTCGACCAGTGATCTCATATGCTGCCGGCGAACCAGACTTTCCGACACCTGAAAACATCGTTGAGGCCGCGGCCAAGGCCGTTCGAGAGCCGAAGAACCACCGCTACACACCCGCGGCTGGACTGCCAGAGATGAAGGAAGCGATTGTTGCAAAGACGCTTCAAGACAGTGGAACAGAGGTAAAACCAAGTCAGGTGATAGTGACTAACGGTGGCAAGCAAGCCGTTTATCAGGCATTTCAGGTCATCATCGATGATGGCGACCAGGTGCTGGTTCCAGCTCCGTATTGGACTACTTACCCGGAGGCAATCAAACTTGCCGGCGGAGTTCAGGTGGATGTTTTTGCAGGATCTGACCAGGGATACAAGGTCACCGTTGAGCAGCTAGAAGCTCACTACACGCCAAAAACCAAAGCACTCTTGATCTGCTCACCGTCCAACCCGACCGGCGCCGTTTACTCAAAAGAGGAGTTGACCGCGATTGGAGACTGGGTTGCCAGCAAGCCAAACCTCTGGGTGATAACCGATGAGATTTACCAGAACCTGGTCTATGAGGGAGTCAAGGCCTACTCCATAACCGAGTTAGTGCCCGAGATTCAGGACCGCACAATCATGGTCAACGGTGTCGCCAAGAGCTATGCGATGACCGGTTGGCGTCTGGGCTGGATGATTGCGCCGGATGATGCAGCTAAGGCTGCCGGCAACCTGCAGTCTCATCTAACTTCAAACGTTTCTAACATTTCACAGCGCGCTGCGATTGAAGCTTTGACTGGGGATCAAGAGCCAGTCAAGAAGATGCTCGAGGCTTTTGATCGCCGTCGGATGTTGGCGGTTTCCGAACTGAACAAGATTGCTGGGATCCACACTCCCAACCCACAGGGCGCCTTCTATGTCTACCCGGATGTTGGTGGACTGCTTGGTAAGACCTGGGCCGGCAAGCAAATCAACAGCTCATTGGAGCTGGCGGATTTGATCCTTGACGAGGTTGAGGTTGCGATGGTGCCCGGTGAGGCCTTTGGACCAAGCGGTTATCTAAGACTTAGCTATGCGCTTGGAGACGACCAGTTGCTAGAGGGTATCCAGCGACTGCAAAAACTATTCGGCTAAAAACCAATCAGGTTTGGCTCGGGAATTAGATTGATTCCCCACCTGGCTGCAACTCGTTCTTGAATAAGCCTTGCTAATTCCAGCACTTCCTGACCGGTGGCTCCACCACGGTTTGTAATCGCAAGTGCATGCTTATTGGAGATTGCAGCCTTTGACCCGGGTAGCCCATAGCCCTTTGGAATGCCGGCATTTTCGATCAGCCAACCTGCGGAGAGCTTTACCTGATCCTCGTCCGGCATCGACCAGCGCTGCATCTCTTCGGGAAACTCAAGGCTCTTGGAATAGCTCACGACCGGGTTTGTGAAAAAACTTCCGCAGCTAACGCTGTCAGGGTCATTAGCTTTCACAACCATTCCCTTTGAGCTTCTTAGCTCAAGGACGCTGTCCCTGACCTGACTAAGGGGCAGTTGCGAACCGTAGGCTGCTCCGACATGTTCGGTGATTTGCCCAGACGCCATTGGAACACTCAGCCCATCGAGTTTCAGAAGTCGAAACTCAACCCAACCGATGATTCCCAACAAGCCGTGCTTTAGGGCGCTGTCGCGATAAGAAAATTCGAAAAAGGCAGCTGGCTTGATTGCCAGCTCTCCTGTTTCCTGATCGAGAAATTCAACTTGGGTGATTACCTGTGAAACCTCTTGGCCGTAGCCACCAACGTTCTGAACCGGAGTTGCTCCGACGCTGCCGGGGATGCCACTCATTGCTTCGATGCCGGCGTAGTCATTTTCCACAGCCCATGCCACAAACTCATCCCATGAGTGTCCAGCCTGGACCTGGACCGTGACCGACTCGGAATCCTCCGCGACAATTTCAATCCCACGGTTGGCAACCAGCACAATTGTCCAGTCGCTCATGTCATCGGCAAAAACGGTGTTACTGCCGCCGGCTAGAACCTGGTGCTTGTCCTCACCGTCCCAGAGTTCGGCCATGGTGCTGTAAAGAATCTCAGTGTTGGTGCAGGTAATGATGCGCTTTGGAACTCCACCGACCTGCATGGTGGTGAGGGTTGAAAGTGGAGCGGGGTTAGAAACTGTCAAAGCTGAACCCACGCATGCGACTTACCCAGCACTGTGTTTTCCTCGAAGCTAACAACTAGATCAATTCGAACTCTGCTTGCTTCCTCATCGAGGGCGCCAACTTTGGCAACCACAGAAAGCTTGGCCGCACCAGCTGCTGGGACCACGACGGGCTTCGTGAACCTCACGCCATAGTCGACCACCTTGCCAGCATTTCCCAACCACTGAATCACCGGCTGGATGGCAATTCCCATCGTCAGCATTCCGTGGGCAAGCACGCCCGGAAGGCCAACTGCCTGCGCAACATCGTCTCGGTAGTGGATTGGGTTGAAGTCACCAGACGCTCCTGCGTAACGAACCAGCGAGTCCCTGGTTATTTCAAAGTTCTGCTCTGCGACCTGGTCGCCAACATTCAAACCGGCAAAATCAGGCATCTGCTCCCCTAACGACCAGTGTAGACAAGGCGGTGCAAACTAAGGTTTCTGACGGATCATAAATCTTGGTCTCGAAGCTGACCATGTGATTGCCCCCGAGTGATTTAACACTCGCAACCTGGAGCTGACTGGTCAGAACATCGCCTGCCACTATCGCGCGTTCAAACACAAATTTTTGATCACCGTGAACGACTCTAGAAAAATCCAACTCTGCTTCTTTGTCGGCAATCACGAGTTTCAGGCCAAATTCTTGAAGAACAATTGGGAAAGTTGGCGGAGCCACTAGGTCGGCGTGACCGGCCGCCAGAGCTTTGTCCAGATCCAGAGATGCTTCGCCAGCCATTGTGGCTCTTGCAAACTCGCGTATTTTTTCACGGCCGACCACATAAGCCTCTGACCGAGGATAGGTCTTGCCTTCGATATTTGGATTCACCATGAATACAGGGTAATGCCTTGGTAGCGGGGGCGGGACTCGAACCCGCGACCTCACGATTATGAGCCGTGCGCTCTAACCACCTGAGCTACCCCGCCGCGCTTGATCCTAAGATCGAGCCCCGAGACAGGATTGAACTGTCGACCCCTTCCTTACCATGGAAGTGCTCTACCACTGAGCTATCGGGGCGAAGCCTAAAGGCAACCGAAGAAGATTAGCACTAGCGCACAGCGCTAGGCAAACGCCAAATTTGTAAATCTAATTCGGAGGCGTCGTAGCGTATCTTTCCGCCCACCACTCGAAGTGATCCGTTTCCAAAAAGATTGTCAGCTCCCTCGGCGCCACTTAGGGCATCCCTGGAGAACTCCAGCTTCCTATCGCGGCCCCTGGAGGCAATGACCAGAACCGATTCGGTCTTGGATTCGCGAACAAATGCAAGGGCCTCGGCAGATGAGTAGAGCCAGCGCATGGAGCCCTCTTGAAGGCTGCGATGGCGCTTTCTAATCTGCGACAACTTCGCGTAGGTGTCCAGCATCGATAGGTCAGAATCGCGCTCTTGGTTCCAAGGGATTGGAGTTCTGGAGGCCTCTCCGTTTTCGCCTTCGAGACCAAACTCATCGCCAGCAAAAATCATTGGAATTCCAGGCATTGTGAACTGGAGGCCGGCTGCAACCCGCTGCGAGTCTGGAATGGCAAAGGTTTTGAACCTGCCGGTGTCATGGGTGTCGAGGGCATTGAGGTTGTGAAGCCGCACATGCCACGGGAAAGTGCTGGCAAATGAGGTGTGAAGTTCTCGGAAGTGTCCTGCGGTGATGCCTTTTCGTCCCGGCCCAATTTGATTCTCTTCGGTCTTAACCTCTTGGTTCCAAAGCCAGCGCCAAACCGGGCGGGTGAAGTTGGAATAGGTCATTGCCGCCTGATAATTCTTGCCCTGGATCGACTCTGCAGCGTCTGAAGTGAACTCTCCGATCAGGAACGAGTCCGGGTTAACAGAGTTCATGGTGAGCCTGATGCTGTCGGCAACATCAGTGCTGTGGTCTTCATCACGAATCTTGCCGGTCATGTTCGCAACATCAATACGCCAACCATCAAGCTGGTATGGGGCTTTCAGCCACTTTGCCACCACCGAGTCTTTACCGCGGATGAATCGGTCTTTTAGGTCTGAGGAGTTCCAATTGAACTTTGGTAGAGACGAAACACCCCACCAAGACTCGTACTTTGTGTTGCGATCAGTGAAGTAATAAAAGTCGCTTTCCTTGGCAGCCGGCTTCTTGTGAGCCGCTACGAACCACTGATGCTTGTCACCAGAATGGTTGGCAGTTAGGTCACCCATTACCTTCAGGCCCATGCCGTGAGCTGATTTCACGAGGCTGGACAGCGCCTTGTTGCCGCCAAGCAGTGGGTCGACCTCATCAAAGCTTGATGCGTCATAGCGGTGATTTGAAAATGCCGGGAAAAAGGGCGTCAAATACAAAACCGTTGCGCCAATTTTCTTGAGGTGATCCAGGTGTTCCTCGATACCCCTTAGGTCACCACCGAAAAATTGCTGGGCAACTCCCGCTCCGTGACCCTTGACCTTGTCGGACCAATTTCGCTTGTCTGCCCACTCGGGAAGTTCTCTGGCATCTGCCTGCTCGCTTTTTGCGAAGCGATCTGGAAACACCTGATAAAAAACAGCTCCGGTTGCCCACTTGGGCACCGAGTTGTAGATGTTGATCTTGAAGTCATCGCGGTCTGGCTGATCGTTTTCAAAAAGTCCGGCTGAATTCAACCAATAGCAATCGCCGGCCTCGGTCTGGATAAAGAATCGATAGGAGATCTCCGGGTTCCACATCGTGATGACGCCCTCATGCCAATCCCAGCCATGCCGGTGAATAAGCTTTTTGAATGGTGTGCTTAGAAATGCCTCTCCGGAGTCGCTTTGGCGAACCAAGACGCGAGTTACTTTGCCCAGGCTTTGGTGAGTTCGAATGCGAATCTTTACTTTTTCCATAAGCTCAGGTCGCTGGTTGGCAACATAGAGCGCAGAGCCGTCGTGGTGTGGTTGGAGATCAAGATCCGGCATGAGTCAAAGTTACTAGCGCATCCGGCCAGATTGGCTTAGGCAAGCCTAGGTTCGAGCGAACTGATTGGGCCTAATTGCCCAAGCTTGCATTGATCTCATCCAGCATTTCCTGCCAGATTACCGCTGGCTCATCGTCGCCTCTAATAATCCCAACTTGAGCAGCAGCCCACGGAACCCAAATGGAATCCATTTCTGCAAGGACGGGCATCGGAACCGATTCAAGACCGGCCATCCCAAACTCATAGGCGATCTTGGAAGCGCTTGATTGCTCGAGTGCCGCAAGTTCAGCTGGCGCCTTGCCTGTTCCCTGGAACAGGGCCAATTGGCCCTGGCTGCTTCCTAGGTACTCAAGTACAAACTTGGTCGCAGTTGTCACTGCATCAGAACCCGAAGCAACCATGGCTCCGGTTGCGCCAGAAAATGTTGAGGCTGGGTATGGTCCGGCTGGTGGAACTGGGTAGGCTGCCCAACCAGATTCACCGAATTGCTCGTTGAACCAGTTGCCGTTCCACGGCCCGGTCAACCAGCAAGCCTTCGTGCCTGCTACCAATTGCTCCTTGATGTTCCTGGTGTTACTTGCCAGCTCGAAACTGGTTGCGTTATCTGACAGCCAGGCTGCGAATGCAAACCCGGCCTCCCCGCCCATTCCAAGAATCGGGAGATAGGAGCCATCCTCGGCGGTTTCGAAGACCGGAGCCCCGAACGAAGTTTGCAGAGCGTAAAAGTGATATGGGTCACCAGCCCCATCGTTTAGCGAGATCGCCAGTCCGGCGGCAACCACCTCCTGGAAAGTCTCGGGTGCAGAGGGCATAGCCTCCAAAACACAGGCCAAAGCTGCATTTTCTTGTGAAACCGGCAGACCGTACTGCTGCCCCTGGTAGGCAAAGGCCTGAATGGCACCGGGTACAAAGCCCTCGGCAAGACCAGAAACATCAATGGGTTCGAGCTTTCCGGCAGCAACCAACTCTGGCTGCCAGTCATAACTGCCAAGAATTACGTCCGGCCCAGTGCCCGGACCGGCACCTAGAAAATCTGGCTGCATGTTCTCCTTGACCACGAGGTTGACTCGGGTTCCGGTATCCATCAAAAACTGTGCTGCGACAACTTCCAGGCCAAGCGCTTGCGCTTCGCTAACCCATACAGTTATTTCTGCTGGAGAGTCGGCTTGGACCTGGGCAGCAGGCGTTGATGTCTCTGGCACGACCTCGGCACTGGAGCAACCAGTTGCGAGAAGAAGCACGGTAGCCGCCGCGGCTACCTGCCGGCTGAGTGCCTGTTTCAAGTTGATCCCCTAGCTGTTCCTAAACCAAAAACAATAGCTGCATTTCGTTTACAGATTTTGCAGTGGCTAACAGTCTATTTTGGGTGTCACTTTTTTAGTCAACCATTGACTGTAAGCGCTTACTTCGCTCTATGCTTTTGCCCATGCAAGCCACATTCTCTGAATCGAAACCAGGCGCCGAGTGGTGGCGTTCGGCAGTCATTTACCAGATCTACCCGCGATCTTTTGCTGATGGCAACGGCGATGGAATTGGCGACATCCCTGGAATCACATCGAGGTTGGACTCACTTGCCGAGCTTGGGATTGATGCGATTTGGTGCTCACCGCTAACCAAGTCGCCTCAAAAAGATGCTGGCTATGACGTGTCCGACTACAGAGACATTGAACCGCTGTTTGGAACCTTGCAGGACTTTGATGAGCTGGTTGAGAAAGCCGGCGAGCGCGGAATTCGCATCATCATGGACCTGGTTCCGAACCACTCCTCGGAGGAGCACGTCTGGTTCAAGGAGGCCTTAGCTGCCAAGCCGGGCTCAGCGGCCAGAAACCGCTACATGTTCAGAGACGGCAGGGGTGAAAACGGCGAGCTTGCACCAAACAACTGGGAATCAGTGTTCGGTGGGCCAGCCTGGACCAGGATCACAGAAGCCGATGGCACCTTAGGCCAGTGGTACCTGCACATTTTTGATAAATCACAACCGGACTTCAACTGGGAAAACCCCGAGGTCATGGAAGAGTTTGACAGCGTCTTGCGCTTTTGGCTGGACCGTGGAGCAGCTGGATTCAGAATTGACGTCGCTCACGGCCTTGTGAAAGAAGAGGGCCTACCGGACATCGCGTCTAATGAATCGACCATGGATGGGGTTGACAATGATGGGTCCGCGCCTCGCGATGATCTTCCGGCACACCCCTTCTGGGGGCGAGAAGGAGTTCACGAAATAAATCGCCGATGGCGAAAAGTTCTGAACGAGTACCAGGATCGAGCCATGTGCGCTGAAGCATGGGTGATGCCACTGTCCAGAATGGCAACCTGGGTGAGGCCCGATGAGTACCATCAGACATTTAATTTTGCTTTCCTCAAATCTAAATGGAACCAGGAAGAATTGCGGCAGGTTATTGATGAGTCAATTTTGGAGTTTTCACATGTTGGCGCCCCTCCAACCTGGGTGCTCTCGAATCACGATGTGATTCGCCATTCGACGAGACTGTCTTACGACGAGGTGCCAAAACAGGGTGATGGTATTGGGCCGAATGATACGCAACCCGACGAGCAACTCGGACTCAAGCGAGGACGTGCGGCTAGCGCCCTAATGCTTGGATTGCCGGGAAGTGTATATATCTATCAAGGCGAAGAGCTGGGGCTTCCCGAGCACACGACGCTGGAAGGCTCTTTCAGGCAAGACCCCACTTACTTCCGCACCAGCGGCGAGAGAGTTGGACGAGACGGATGCCGAGTGCCAATCCCGTGGGAAACGGGTGCGCCAGCGTTTGGCTTCAACACCACCGGCGAGTCATGGCTGCCCCAGCCAGCAAGTTTCGGTGCCTACGCAAGGGATTGCCAAGAGGGAGCAGCTGGCTCCACGCTGGAACTATATAGGTCACTACTGGCTATACGGAAAAACTTTGAGTTAGGCCATGGCGCTGTCGAGTGGCTGAATGATTCGGTGCCAAATGGTGCGTTCGCCTTTAGAAACGGCCAGGTAGTGGTTCTGGTGAACTTCACCAACGAACCATTCGCCCTTCCCGCAGGCGAGCTGCTTGTGACTACTCAGCTTGGCCTAGCCGCTGAAGGTCACCTTGAAGCAGACCAGGTTGCTTGGATCAGGGCCTGAGTGCTAAAGCATGAGGCGGTAGCCGGCGCTGAGTGGTGGCGTTCCGGGGTGATTTATCAGATCTACCCTCGCTCCTTCGCAGATTCAAACGGCGATGGCATGGGCGACCTGGTCGGCATCTCGGAGCACCTGGGAGACATTGCCGATCTTGGCGTGGATGCAGTTTGGCTGAGCCCCTTTTACTCATCACCCCAGAAGGATGCTGGCTACGATGTCTCGGACTATACGGACGTTGACCCGCTTTTTGGTTCGCTTGCAGACTTTGACGCGCTTGTTGACAGAGCCCACGAACTGAACCTACGGGTAATGATTGACCTGGTTCCAAACCACACCTCGGACCAACACAAATGGTTCCAGGAGGCGCTTGTGAGCCCGGCGGGAAGTGCTGCCCGGAACTACTACCACTTCAAAGAAGGCAAGGGCGAAAACGGCGAGCTCCCCCCGAACAACTGGCAGAGCATGTTTGGTGGCCCAGCCTGGACCAGGCTGGAAGACGGTCAATGGTATCTGCACCTGTTTGACTCCTCGCAGCCTGATTTGAATTGGGAAAACCCTGCCGTACACAGAGAGTTCGAAGCTATTTTGAGATTTTGGCTGGACCGCGGCGTCGACGGCTTCCGGGTAGATCAGCCCCATGCCATGGCCAAGGCTGAGGGACTTCCTGATCACCCCTACGTCGAGACCGCAGGCGCTGGTTTCGTTGAGGGCCAAGCGGATCCACCGATGTGGTTCCAGGACTCAGTGCACGAGATCTTCAGGTCCTGGCGAAAGATCCTGGAGAGCTACCCTGGAGACCGCGCAATGTGTGGGGAGGCTTACGTCCTTCCGCTAGCGAAGATGGCTCTTTGGGTGAGGCCGGACGAGTTTCACCAAACCTTCAATTTCCGTTTTCTAGATGCCGGCTGGGATAAGCAAGCACTGGTCAGCGCAATTAATGAGTCCTTTGAAGCATTCGACGCCGTTGGTGCTCCCAGCACCTGGGTGCTGAACAACCACGATGTCATCCGTCACGCTTCGCGCTTCGGTGGCGACTTTGGAAGAACCACTGCCTCAGATGGCATTGGTCCTGATGCGGTGCAACCTGACAATGCACTCGGCTTGGTAAAGGCAAGAGCTGCAACCCTGTTCATGCTTGGTCTTCCAGGCGCAAGCTACCTGTATCAGGGCGAGGAGCTTGGCTTGCCCGAGCACACAACCCTTGCCGCCAAATTCCGTCAAGATCCGACATTTTTTAGAACCAACGGCAAGCGCGTGGGCCGCGATGGTGCCAGGGTGCCACTGCCTTGGCTCAAGGGTGGAACCACAAACGGATTCACTGCTGCCGAAACTGCGTGGTTGCCACAGCCAGAAAACTTTGCAGAGCTAAGCCGCGATCAGCAAACAGCTTCCGACTCAACCCTTGGAAAGTATAAAGCTGCACTCAAGCTTCGGAGTGAGCTGGGGCTTGGCCAGGGTTCGTTCTCCTGGTTCTCAGACGACACAGTGCTGTCTTATCAGAACCAAGATGTGCTCGTGATTCACAATTTTGGAGACTCTCCAGTAGCACTTCCCGAAGGTGAAGTGCTGATTGCGTCGGCGCCGCTAGGGTCTGGAAAGCTTCCAGCCAACGTCACCGCCTGGCTCAGGGTTTAGTCCGCAAACTCTTTTCTTGGCCACCAGAAGTGCTTGCCGGTAATGAAAGCCATGGCTGGGACGATGATGGTTCTAACCAACAAGGTATCCAGCAAGACACCGATGCACACGATCGTTCCAACCTGAGCTAGCGCGATCAGAGGCAGCACACCCAGAACGGCAAACACAGCCGCGAGCAAAATACCTGCGGAGGTGATGACGCCGCCGGTCGCGCCAAGCGCCTTGCGCATTCCCTCTCTGGTTCCAAGCTTCTTGGCTTCTTCCTGAGCACGGGTGACCAGGAAGATGCTGTAGTCAACACCAAGCGCGACTAGGAACAAGAACGCCAGGATGAAAACCGACAGGTCCAGAGCCGGGAAACCAAAAATGTTTTGGAACACAAACCAGCTTGCTCCAACTGCGGAGAAGAACGAGCCCACCACCGCAAGCAGCAGCAGCACAGGAGTCAGCAGTGACCGGAGCAGCAGGATCAGAATCAGGAACACCGAAATCAGGATCAGTGGAACAAGTAGCGCCTGGTCTCGGGCGGTTGCGTCCTCGACATCCAAGGTGGTGGCATCTTGACCGCCAACCAAGGCGATGCTGGTCTCTGGCAGTGCATCAAGTGCGACCCTGAGCTCCTTCACGATTAGCAATGCCTCGGCAGACTCAGGGCTCGCATTCAGCACCGCGTCAACCTGCGTGAATTCGCCGTTGGTGGCACCAACGCGAACCTCGTCGACACCGGTAACGCCCGAGGCGATTTCAACGGCTTGGTCAACCGACTCATTCGAAATAATCATCTGCGTCGGTGTCGCACTTCCGGCAGAGAAGCTCTTGGCAAGAACT
>Ga0209654_1001206_pt1 | contig 21212 bp, 16 predicted proteins | sample SaaInl1SG_22_DNA_FD_184646 | JGI IMG/M metagenome (GOLD analysis project Ga0209654, IMG submission 184646) | Marine microbial communities from expanding oxygen minimum zones in the Saanich Inlet - ESP_161SG_22_DNA (SPAdes) (version 2) | ecosystem: Environmental > Aquatic > Marine > Intertidal... | reverse complement strand
GCCCGATTACATTGCTGTTTAATCTCCCCAGCTTGTAAAAACACCACGGTATCGCAGAGCTCCACCACCTCTTGCATGATGTGTGTAGAGAATAAAACCGTTTTATTGGTGCTTACTTCAATAATTTCAGAGAACTTCGTTCAACCAACAGCTAGTTATTAAACAATTTTAAGGTACGATTTGCTGTCCATACTGTCAATGTTTTCTGTCAGTTTTTGGATTGACAGTCGACAATGCAGCTTCAAATAGTACAATAGCCTATGAAACCACGTATTAGAATCTCACAACAAACGGCGGCGGTTAAACATAGAGTATCTAATCCAACGTCATATGCCGCCGCCAAAACAAATTCCTACTTCCCAAATCTTGCCAAATATTCGTTATGCTCTTTTGTTAAGCGCTCTCCTTTTGACCTTACCGTTAACAATAAAGAGATTTTATCTTTCATTGGTAAATACACTTCATCGGGATTCTTGATCCACCATTTATAGAATTTCACCGGGTTATCTTTCAGTAAGACTACTACTTGGACACTACCATCATACCCATGAAACGGTATCCGCTTTTTAACACCTTGAATTTTTGTGAAATACGGTTTGTTTTGACGAAGCTTTGAAGTTAAAATAGCGAACGCATCCTTATTCAGTCTAATTCCTTTTGCTTCGATAAACTTATGTAGCACTACAACATCATTAGTAACCCATCTGGAGAACTTTTTGGAAACTAACTTTCCATCAATCTCAATTGTTATCGAATCATCCAATCCATACCAACCTGCTTCAGATTCTTTTCTAAAAATACTTGTTGACTTCTTTACCTTTTCAATTTGAACCTCTTCAGGTGCCAGCTTGGAAATGGTACTGACTAGATTCATATGATTTCCTTTTTCACTTGGAGGATACTTCTCAAGAAGGTCATCTACCTCCGTTCCAAGGAAAAAGTCCTCAACGAAATCCCATCGTTGTGTATCATCAAAGCTATTCTGGAAGAAATGATCAAAGATTGTTGTACTTACACCATGCTTGTCTCTAGTCCTTTCCAATAGGTCATTCTTATAGTATCCAGTAGAGTCCTTTTCAAGTTTTTTAGGATCATTCAAACGAATGAAAATCATAGGCTTTTCTCCTCCACTTGCATTATAACTTCCTAAATCTTCAATTTCCATCCATTGACCAAGTCTAAAAAGAAGTGAGGCTCCATTGTCTTTGAAGGTCATGTAGCGAATGGACTTATTATTCCCATTTCCAAATAGGTTGTTCAATCGCTTGCGTAACGTTGCAAACTCTTTCTCAAATGCTCTACTGAACAGTCGATAGGTTTCCTTATCACCCGTTCTCCTCTTTTGTAAAAATGAATCACGATCGAATGTGGTTCCCGTAAACCCATCTAAATTGCTAGAATAGGCGCTAAGGATATACTTGGCTACTTTCTTTGCATTACTACTCTTAAGAGCGGATTCTAAATCAGACTGAGTAAAGAACTTACCTTGAAGGGTTGAAAATGCCTCTCGCAATGAGGCTATTGATTTATCAAACTCCTTTAAAGTCTCCTCAAGGGATTTTGACAATTCAATCTCTATTTTAAGCTGGGGAACAACTTCATATCTAGAGCTGTCAAACAAACGACCTGAGTAAAACTTGTATTTCAATGTCGGAAAGTTTACATCCTCAAAATGTTCTTTCCATAGCGTGTCCAGATCTAGACTGACTACATGAAACCCTCTTTCATTCATTCTATCGTAACGCAATTCTTTGAAACATGCCCCAAAGTCCTTTCTAAATGCATCAAAATGCTGTTGTTGTATTCTCGCAAACACCTTGACGAATAACTTTTTGGGTCTAGCGATAACTACGTTAAATCGATACTTCTGGAGATAGTCCTTCTCTATCATCATTAAAGCAGTCAACACCTTTTGATCCAAATCAATCGCGCTATCGAATATGTGGCTAAAGTCATCAACAGACAGCAATAAGTTCTGACGATTGGTTTGCAGATATTTTGAATAGAGCTTCTTGAGAACATCACGAACTTCAAGGTGCTTTAATGACGACATTCCAAAAAGCCTATTCATGTAGACCTTATCCTGCTCCGAATAATTTAGCGCTGCCCATCCTTTAAGTTCTGGCTTTCTTGCTAGCCTACCTACCTCTTGAATGTAGTCAGGTAAATGACCCGATGGAGCATGATGGTATACCACTTGTATATCCGATATATCTATACCCATTCCAAAGGCCTTTGTACAAATCATGGTTTTTGATTCACCATTCATAAACTTTTGGTAGGACTCTTCTTTCAAATCCGCATCAAGCCCCCCGTAATACAATGAGGCTGCTCCATCATTCTGACCTGTGATCATTTGATGAATCTGCTTGACATGTTTGGTATAGGGTGCATAAACGATGGTCTTCAACCCTGAGTTTGCAGATAATTGAAGAAGGAAATCAACTGTTTGAGCAATCTTCCAGTTATCGAACTTGACTCCCTTTGCCTGGATTGCAGTATTGGTAATTGCAAAACTGATGTCATCTCTCCGTACCGAACCAATGAAGACATGAGGGTTATTCATTTCAAGACTTGAGAGTGTATCGAAGACCATATCATTCATACCTCCGTACACTGCTGTAGCTGTAACTGCAACCAGAGGAAAAGTTAACCCACCATACTTTTTAATTTTTCTAAGATGGTTTCCTAAAAACCAATAATCAACACGGAAATCTCGACCCCATGTAGTGATAAGGTGCGCCTCATCAATAATGACCAAGCTTAATTCCCTCTCCCCAAGAAAATGCTCTATCGAGTAGGATAGTAGCAACTCAGGCGATAGGTACAATATATCAATCTCACCACTATGGGTTTGAGCAATCACTTTTTCTCTATCCATGAAGGATAGTTCAGAGTTTATATACGCTGCTTTTAAAAATCCTCGATCTGTATGAACGGCTGTTACTTGATCCTTCATTAGAGCGATCAAAGGAGATATTATAATTACCACATCGCCCAAATCAGATGTGTAAAATGCTGGGATTTGAAAGAGTAATGACTTCCCTGAACCAGTTGGTGCCGTTAAGAAAATATCTCTAGGCATATTCCCCTTTCTGCCCTGATCAACTTCATTGATAATCAAATCCACTATCTGACCTTGAGAAATTTCTATCTGATTATTGGACACATCTGGATCCTCGTAAACCTTGAGGTTTCTAAAGTCTGCCGCATTACCCCAATATTTCTTGAGTAACTTCTTAGACCTATCGGTTACAGGCGGCATTTCCACCCTATTGCTTTTAACACCTAGAGAAATTCTAAAGCCTCTGTAGTGACCTAAATAGTTTAACTTTTCAAGAATTGTAATGTACTCATTACTCAATGGGTGACGAGGCGAGCAAACAACGTGGATAGGAGAAGATGAAGAGCCTTCCAAAAAATCTGATATCGCCAGATCTAATTCTAGCCTGTCATTAGTGGTGTCAATTACTATAGCATTGAGTTCTCTTGATTCATTGAGTTCTCTTGATTCATTGAAAATCTCAATACGCTTAGTGGGAAGATTATATCCCTGCACAAAATAATGCCGGTCACCTATCTTAATGTGTTCAATATGATGAGAAGGTAATCTTGAGTCCCTTTGAATCAAACCTTCATGTTCAAGGGCTTCTAGGAATTCCTCATTATGCAAAGGAAAATACGTGCGCAGTCCCTCAGAAAGAATCGTTGCCCTCACCGCAAATACTGATGAATCAATTATAGACGTTAGTCTAACAAATTGCGCAAGGGTAATTACATGTTGGCCAGGTGAAGACAACTTCGTAAAAAGCGGCGTAAACCATTCTGCATCAAAGTTGCCCAGTACGCATTGACTTAAAAAGGACTCAGGGCTTAACACATTGAAATCGTTATCCAATATGTTTTGAAGCTCCTTCTTTGGCCATCCGTCTAGAATGGCAATACAGTCTTCGCTTTTACTAAAAAGATTCGTTAACGCGTCGTAATAGTGTGACTTCATCCTGTTAAAGATTTGAGTAGTATCCTTTTATCTTTTGGCTCATCAAGGCCCTTCTCTTGTCCAGAAATTCCTTGTAGTCTTCTGAGGTCATATCAAACACTTCCATTGGGATACAATTTTCAGTTAGATTACCCTTTAGGTCCTCCCAATCAGCAATACCACCATATTTGGTATCGCCAGTTTCACACTGCTGCTTGACCTCATTAAAGTAAATATTTGGAGGAGTATCGCTCACACGAATATTGATGTTCTGCTGCATATAGACATAATTCGCGATCTGGTTGTACTGCCCTCTTGTAAACCCTTGTTTCTGAAGATAGTTTTTAGGGAAAACATGATGTACATCTCCTCTATATTTGAGCATATCTTCTACTGTAACATCTCTAGACAAGAAGCCTCTATCGCGCTGCTTAACCTGGGCTGCCAGGTAGACTTTGAATAACGGGCTAGATGCAACCGAAGTAGTCATTTTTTGCACGAGACCTGCTTCCCAGAATGCATCAGAAAGCTCTGCCGATTCTATATCAGTGAGTAATTGTTGCACGGATGATTCTGCTATCGTTCGGATGTCAAGATCAAACTTGGACTCTGGTGAAGAGGAATAGCGTCCGGTTAAAACTGACATGACGTACCAACGTCGTACCACACTTTCAATTTCCTCCTCCTTGACTTTCTGATCTTTTAAAGTGAGGAAAACAATGTATGCGAAGTTCATAGCGTTGTAAGATCTAATCATGCTAGATTCTATGAAACCAGCAGATCGAATGATCATGAGAAACTTCTTGAAGTTAGTTTCATTCATGAACGATAAGACGCCTTTTTCAAGCTTAGCAAAAGAGTCTTTCGCAATCTCCTCTTCAAACACCCTAGTCTCAAAGTTTCTACCGCTGAGTAATGCTACTAGATCTGATAATTTACCCCTTTGAAATTCTTTCGTAAACGCAACACGAAGAACATCTGTGTACTTAGGGTCATAAAGGTCCTCTTTCTCATGCTTTAACCATGACATCGCAGAGAAGAAATGGGTAGAAGAAAACTCCGTATCGTTCTCTTTGATTATCTGATAGAATTCGGGAGCAACTGCAAGGTGTGAAAAATAGTCAATCGCTTTTCTTAAAGTCTGACCACCATATGTTTCTGAAGCAGCAATTTTACTCATCGCAAAATCTGCTTGACTAAGCTCTACTCCCGCTGAATTGATGCGTATGAAGATCTCTGTTACCGTTTCGATATCTAATTCTGGGGCCAAATCAATAAGCCCAATATCCATAGACACGAGACCTATTAGCTTACCTATGTTTCTTGCCACCTGATCAGGATTGGCAGGATCATTCGTTTTTAGGTAATCATTGATAAAGCCGTGCGAAAAGAACCCTGGCTCAAAAAGCTGGGAAATATCTGGTATCCAAGCTGGATCTTTTAGAATAATGGGCGTGGTAACTTCAAACTTTTCTTGTACCGGATTGAAGGCTATTCTTATCCGTATCTTTTTGAAATTCTTGGTAACAACCTCTTGACCTTTCAGGGCAGCGGTAAGTGCAGTCACCCTTTGTTGACCGTCTATAAGCACCTTTTTCCCTTCAGAGGAAGTGCCGTCTTTTAATCGCACATTAGGGTTGCGCCAAGTGATGATGTATCCTACTGGGTAGCCTTTGTAAATACTGTCAAGTAAGTTTCTAACTTTAGTTGAATCCCAAACAAATGGACGCTGAATTTCTGGTATTGCAATTTCACCCGATTCTATCCAAGTGAGTAGCGATGCGATCTTAGGTTGTTGAAGATTGTACTTCTGAATTTCCATAACTAGGCTGGTTTGACACTCAAGTTAATCATATGATTTAATCTTCTAAAGATTTATCAAGGCAACTTCAATTTTCAATCTTGGTGTTTTACTTATCGTTCTCTCCACATCATCTTTAGTAACAAACTGAACCAAACCTAGAAACAGACAAATACTCAAATAAAATCCAAAAGAATCTAGAGTCATAGAGAATTTAGCAGTGGTAATTAAGTCAATTGGTAGACCCAAGTGGATCGAAAAAGAAACGGCGGCGGATGGCCATGCTACGACCAATACCATAATACTTTGCTGCCGCCAATTTATTTATCTCGTTTAGACTCTGAATTTAAAATCCTTGGGATTCCTACGTTTCTATAATTTATCGCAATCTTAACGGCAATGAAATCTACTAGGAGATTACTCAGTCAATAGTTATCTTCGATTTTAAACCATCAATAACCGTGAAGCAATCTCTCAGTATTTTATTGGTAGTAATTTCTTTGAACCTTTATGGGCAAGTACTAAAAGACTCTAGTGCTTCATCTGAAAATAACCGACCTAATCGAGGTTGGGCATATCAGATGTATCCAACACAGAACATGTACACATTCTTAAAGTTGGATACGAGAAACGGAAGGATATGGCAAGTGCAATATTCAATGGATGAAGATAGATTCGAAAGTTTTTTAAATCTAATACCGTTAGTAAATGATGAAGATGAATCTAATGGAAGGTTTGAGTTGTTTCCAACCCAAAATATGTACACTTTCATTCTCTTAGACCATATTAGCGGGGAAACATACCAGGTTCAATGGTCTCAAGAGTATAGCAATCGATTAGTGATACCAATTAACTGATGTTCCAACATACTCGGCATATTTTATGAATCTAATCGACATAGAGAATAACATTAAGCGCCTGCTGCAGACGTTTAATCAAGATACTTTCATCTACGACCTTCTTTTAGCGTATAATCTACCTAAAGCTACAGTTACAAGACTACAGAAAGGAACTGCTAATATCTCAAAGGTCCCCGGTGAGGTTTCACTAAAAAAGAAAATCTTGTTTAAGGAGGTTTTCAATGAAGACCTTCACTTGAGCATTACCCAATTAATGGATAGTGTCAAAAACGACCAGCGCTTTTTAATTGTTACGGATTACCGAACACTCTTAGCAAAAGATTTAAAGTTAAATACAACTTTAGATATCAAGCTTGTTGACTTAGGGAAACATTATGACTTCCTTCTGCCATTGGCGGGCATGGAAAAAGCACAGGTGCAAAACGAAAATCCCGCTGACATCAAGGCCGCCACTAAAATGGCCAAGCTTTATGATGAGCTACGAAATGATAATCCCAATAATTCAGAGGAGTTTCTGAGAAGTCTCAATGTCTTTCTTACACGATTACTTTTTTGCTTTTTTGCTGAAGACTCGGACATCTTTCGGGAAAATCAGTTCACTAATGCAATCGCATCCCATACCAATCAAGATGGCACTGATTTAAACGAATACTTAGATTCACTATTTGAAATCTTAAACACCCCATCTCACGAACGGGAACTAGACGTACCAAAGTACCTAAATGATTTTCCATATGTAAACGGTGGTCTCTTTTCTAAGTCGTCCTTCGCCCCACGATTTTCTCGAACCACACGAAAACTAATCATTGAAAGTGGAAGTCTTGACTGGGCTGAGATAAACCCTGACATCTTCGGCTCAATGTTTCAAGCGGTAAATCATGCCGACACTAGAGGTTCTTTAGGACAACACTTCACTTCAGTCCCTAATATAATGAAGGTCATTGAACCTTTATTTCTAAATGACCTCTACGAAGAGTTTGAAAAAGCGAATGGAAACAAGGTTAAGCTAAATAAGCTTCTCTATCGCCTTAAGAATATCAAGATATTTGACCCTGCTTGTGGTAGTGGTAACTTCTTGATTATCGCCTACAAGGAACTCAGAAGACTTGAGATGAATATTTTCAAAGAGCTAGGTTCCCTAGCTTTATCCGAAATTTCTCTCAATCAGTTTTACGGTGTTGAAATAGATGATTTTGCGCATGAAGTAGCCATTATAGCCCTATGGCTTACTAAACATCAGATGAACGTCGAGTTCTTTAGAGAATTCGGACGAACAAACCCAACACTACCCTTAAACGAAGGAGGAAACATTATTCATGGTAATGCGGCTCAAGTGGATTGGAAAACAGTTTGCACAGGTAACGATAATAACGAGATATACATACTAGGCAATCCACCATATCTCGGTTCAAGAAACCAAAACAAAGGTCAAAAAGAGGACCTCAAAAATGTATTTGAAAGCGGATACAAAAGCCTTGATTATATAGCGTTATGGTTCAAATTAGCCGCTGACTATATACGAACTGAAAACGCCTGTTGTAGCTTCGTTTCGACAAATTCCATCACCCAAGGAGAGCAAGTAGCAATTACTTGGCCGGGCATTCTTAAGGACGATATTGACATTCTTTTTGCATATACATCATTTAAATGGGAAAACAACGCTAAGAGAAACGCAGGAGTATCAGTAGTAATCATTGGATTGGGCAAAAAAACGACTGAACGCAAAGTTATCTTCACTAATGGACTCAGAAATTCAGTTGCTAAGATTAACCCTTACCTCATTGGGACTAATTCTGTTTACATACTATCTCGCTCTAAACCAATTAGTAATTTCTCTGAAATGACTTTTGGGAACATGCCCGCAGATGGAGGAGAATTACTATTTACTACATCAGAAAAAGATGAATTCTTAAAGAATGAACCCAATGCTGAACCATACATCAAAAGGCTAATCTCGGCACACGAGTACATCAATGGTAAAGAACGGTGGTGTCTTTGGCTTGAAGACTTTGACCTAACACACATCAACTCTTTTCCATTTATTAAACAAAGGGTTGATCGTTTAAGGGAAATTCGCGCTAAATCGTCTAGGCCGCAGTTGGCAGAGATACCTCATCTTTTTGCCCAAATAACTCAAGAAAAAGACAAAGACTTCATTTTAATTCCTAGACATTCTTCTGAACGAAGAGAGTACATCCCAATTGGATTTTTAAACAATACGGATGTAGCACACGATAGCTGTCTAATCATCAGCGACCCTGAAATTCATCTTTTTGGTATATTAAATTCTCGGATGCACATGATTTGGCTAAGAACCGTTGGGGGTAAGCTTGAGACCAGATATCGATATTCTAAAAACGTCGTTTATAACAGCTTTCCCTTTCCTGACTTAAGCAGACAAAAAAAAGATGAGCTAATACAAACGTCATTGAAAATAATAGAAATAAGGAGTAAATACACAGAAAAAACCATGGGTGAACTCTATGACCCGGATAAGATGCCTCAAGAATTAAGAATTGCTCATAGTGAAAACGATTCAGCTATAGAACGTTGCTATAAAAGCACACCATTTACAAGTGACGAAGAAAGATTAGAGCACCTATTTAAGCTCTATGAAAAAATGGTAGAAGAGGAAAAATCAGCCGACACCCTATTCGCTAAGCAAACCAAATCTCGTAAAAGAAGATAATTATGCCCGATGTAGTCAGTGTTGAATATCAGCAGACAGGAAATAGTACCAGCACCAACTCTTACGGGATGCGTGAGATGCAAGAAAGGGCTTTTGAGTATAGAGACTCACAGTACATATTATTAAAATCCCCACCGGCCTCAGGTAAATCCAGAGCCTTAATGTTCTTAGGACTAGATAAGCTCATTAACCAGGGACTCAAAAAAGTAATTGTGGCTGTGCCAGAGAGAAGTATCGGTGGCTCCTTTGCACCAACAGACCTTAAAAAGTTTGGTTTCTTTGCCAATTGGGCACCTAAGGACATCTACAACTTATGTACCCCTGGTAGTGATGGCAGTAAGAGTAAGGTTCAAGCATTTCACAAATTCATGGATAATGATGATCAAATTTTAATTTGTACTCATGCAACATTACGCTTTGCTTGTCAGGGTTTAGATGAGAGTAAATTCAATAATACCTTATTAGCTATCGATGAATTCCATCATGTCTCAGTTTCAGGCGACAACAGACTTGGTGAATTATTAAAAGATATAATTGACAAATCTTCAGCACATATTGTGGCTATGACGGGCTCTTACTTCAGGGGTGATAGCGTACCAATCTTACTGCCTGAGGATGAGCAGAAGTTTACTAAAGTTACTTACAACTACTACGAGCAGTTAAACGGATACAACTATCTTAAAACCCTCGGTATAGGCTACCATTTCTATCAAGGAAAATATACCGATGCCATCATGGAAGTATTGGATACCGATAAAAAGACCATACTTCATATCCCTAGCGTTAACTCAGGCGAATCTACCAAGGATAAGCATAGCGAAGTAGACTTCATTTTAGACGCAATTGGAGATGTGGTATTGCAAGAAGCGGACACAGGTGTTATACATGTTAGAAGACATACAGATGGCAAACTAATTAAAGTAGCAGACCTAGTAGATGACACTCAAAAAGAACGTGACAAAATACAGTCATACTTGCGGGCTATTACTAGGCCAGATGACATAGACCTGATTATTGCGTTGGGTATGGCTAAAGAAGGGTTCGACTGGCCATTTTGTGAGCATGCTCTCACCGTTGGTTATCGAGGGTCTTTGACCGAAATCATTCAGATAATTGGAAGAGCTACTCGTGACAGTAGTAATAAGACGCATGCACAGTTTACTAACCTCATAGCACAGCCGCAAGCTGCCGATGATGAAGTAAAGCTATCGGTAAATAATATGCTCAAAGCTATCACCGCATCTCTACTTATGGAACAAGTTTTAGCTCCGAACTGGAAGTTTAAAACAAAGACCTCAGAAGACGATAAGGCTGAACCTGGTGAGATTAAAATTAGAGGGTTAAAGGAACCAAGCTCAAAAAGGGTCAAAGATATTGTAGAAGACGATATTACTGATTTAAAAGCGGCAATTTTTCAGGATACTACAATGTTAAAAGCGATGCCTGATGCGTCAGTGGACCCCGAGGTAATCAATAAGGTTTTAATACCCAAAGTTATTCGAACCAAATACCCTGACTTAACGGACGACCAAGTAGAAGAGGTTCGTCAGCATGTCGTCGTTGATTCCGTCGTCAAGAATGGTACCATTAAACAAGTCGCTGATAAGCGATTCATAAGGATGGCGGGTTCATTTGTTGACATTGATGACATCCACATTGACCTTATTGATAGGGTAAACCCGTTCCAAGAGGCTTTTGAAGTACTATCTAAGTCTGTTTCAGCTAAAGTCTTGAAAGTAATCCAAGAGACCATAGAAGCGACTAGAATAGAAATGACAGCTGAAGAGGCTGTAATATTATGGCCAAAGATTAAGGAGTTTGTAAAAACACACACCAGACCACCTGATATCAATTCTATCATAGAGACAGAAAAACGGATGGCAGAGTGTATTATTTATCTCAAAGACGAGAAAAGGAAGAAGGACCAGGAGAATGCAGGATAAGGAACAGTTATTAAATGAGATTTTTTCTGACGACCCTTTTGGTTTACTGAACGTCAGTCCAAAGAAAAGATACGTTAAATCCTCAGATGAGCGCTTAGCAGCTTCCTTTGAAGCCGTAAATGAATTTGTAGCTGAATTCAAACGAGAACCACAGCCTAACCCTGCCAATATTACAGAATACCAACTTTATGCCACCCTCAAAGGGATAAGAGAAAATGAAGGTAAACGGGTAGCTCTTCAGGAAATTGATAAAAATGGACTTATACAAGAGCCCAAGGAAGAGGAATTCAAAAACATCGATGATATATTAAGTAGTGACGGGCTGAATCTTTTAGGTGGAGATGTAGAAAACAGTTTGTTCACTTTTAATCACACGCCAAAAGAACTCGAAAGAGCGAAGGCAGACTATGTCAGTAAACGTAGAAAGTGTAAGGACTTTGACAGCTTTAAACACTTGTTTGCGAAAATTCAAAACGATTTAGAGGCCGGTAAAAGAAAGATTGTAAAGTTCAAAGAATCCAGTCTTCAAAAAGGCGGTTTCTACATCTACAATGGTGTAATGATGTATTTAGAAAGTGTCGATTTTACCAAAGACCATATCGAATACCCAAGTGGACAAAGAGCTCAAAAAAATGGTCGAACAAGATGTGTTTTTGAGAACGGTACAGAATCCAACATGCTCTATCGCTCTGCTATAAGAGCATTGTATGATAATGGGCAAATGGTAACACATAACGTTGATGAAGTAAAGAACGAATTACTTAATGGGTTTAACCAAGTAACTGATCAGGACCAACAAAGTGGCCATATATATATCCTATCATCACTTAGTAAGAAGCCCGAAATAGCTCAGATGGAAAATCTATACAAGATTGGGTTTACATCACAGACTGTAGAATCAAGAATCTCAAATGCCAAGAATGAACCCACTTACCTTATGGACGAGATTAAGCTTATTTCAGCTTGGACTTGCTTTAACATGAATGCCAAAAAATTTGAATCCTTGGTACACCAATTCTTTGGAGCAGTTCGACTAAATGTTGACGTTTACGACCATCAAGGCAATCGACATAGTCCAAGGGAATGGTTTGTAGCTCCTTTGAAGGTTATTGAAGAGGCTGTAAGTCTAATTACGAGTGGTAAAATAGTTGACTTTCGCTACGATGCAGAAGCACAAACTATAATCTCAATTATTTAATCCTTTCAAACGCTTTCTAAGCACTAGATAAAATACCCAACGCACTCTAAATTTATTAGGGCTTTGGCAGTCTAGGCAATATTTACCAATGTAAGAGTAAGTACACTGGCATGGAAGCGAGTCAGCAAAAGAAACTCAAGGAGACGAAGATGTTAGTTTAATAACGGTCACTGTTTACCAACATATTTACTCAAACTATTACGGAGGAGGCAGGAGCGTGTACCATCATTCTTCATTGCCTAGTTAAGAACTATTTTGTCATTAGCGATAAGAAATAATGATAATTGGCGGCGGCAGAGCATACAAAAAACCTCTAACGCATGATAACCACCGCCAAATTCTAGCATTCATCTTCCATGTGTTATTTCGTTAACAACTTTTAGTTCTTCACAATTCTTGGAAACTAGATTAATATCGTCAGAGGTTTGCACAAAATCAATACAATGAATACGTTACAAACCACCACACTTTACCAGACAGAAGACTGCCAACTCAATCTTCATTTCATTCAAGTCAATGATACCATTGAGCATTACTTTGAATCCATTACACCCAATGGTGTCTTCATTGACAATGACTTCCTAATTGGCAGTGTCTTCATGCTGAGAAACATGGAAAACATCATGGATCAACTAGATAGAGATTTAATGTAGCGTTACGCTCAGATGTACTAATACCATCCCCGTAACACCACCAACTAAGAATCTCAACATCTCCCTTGCAAGGACCAAATACCACTCGTCTCTAAATTCCCAAGGTGTACCTAGCGCCAAAAACACCAGACTGCCTGTTATCGAAAATGTAGCCCATACTCCAAATATGATCAGTAACGAATCCATCGTACCGATATCTGTAAATAATCCCATAAGCTTTGAATTAAAAAAAGGGAAGCGCTTAGCACCTCCCCTATTGGTTAAACATTAAATACTGAGCATTTCTATTGCGCTGATGCTTCGGTCCAAAACAGTATCGATGTAGCTGTTCCTGTTTGCTCTGGTCATCAAATTATAGAGGTTCCACACACTAATAGTACCGTCATCACTAGCACGAAAGTCTGGATCTTCGTAATACCCTCTTACTACACGAGCCATCTGCTGATCACCCAGCCACTGTTTCGTATCTAGACCCTTGTTGTAATGGCCCATACGGACTCTACCTACGAACGTTGCAAACTCTTCAACACTTAAGTACCTGTCCGTCATTTGCTCAAGCTGCTCTGCAAACCTGTGAAAGTTAAACCCTGAAAGTGTAGCGTAACTCTTCTCCTTGATTCGCTCAGTATCGTCTGCCTTAATGCTTACCACTGCACCGTCTGCAGCAATGCAGAGGTTTGAACACACGAACACCTGAAAACCGATGTAAACCTTAAAAGTTTGTAAGGATTTCTTCCCTGTGAGTTTATCCCAATTATAGCTTTTTACTCCACCAATATTTAAACATACCTCTTTACCTCCTATGCATTTGGTAATTGAGGGGATACGGATAGAGAACAGCATCCGCTCGTAATACAAGGTCTTTTCATGCGGAAGTAAATCCGCAGGCTTCTTATCACGTGCATCAGGCACGCGACCATTAACGGGATGGGACACCCTAATTTCTGGTAAATCCAACTCATGACCTTCAAATGCCTTCCCAGCTGCTTCGTACACCGCTGTGATGAAATCTACATGAGAAATGGCCACTTCATTGTCCTTCGCAAACACAGGAATGATGTGATTGAACTCTAAGTCATAAAATGTGCTGGATTTAGTGTTCGCCTCTATTGTGGCAGGCGCAGTTGAATTAATGGTTGCTAGTTCCATTGGTAGAAAAGTTTTGGGTTAATGATTGAGAGAGGTCCATACGTTGGGTGAGTTTGTCTACCTCACACCAACTACGCAGCTGTTTGCCTGTAGCTTCAGTAATGGTGAATGGATCCAGATCCACAAAGAGTCCTGTTCTGTCCTTACTGGCTTTAGCCCTGTGGTCTATGCCCACTTCAAAGGCTACAGTAAACTCATAGTCTATACCGTCCTTCTGTATAGGTTTAAGCCCCACCTTCTCAGGTACCATACGTCCACTTTTATCATGGATGATGTAATCCTGTTTGGTACGTAAAGTGACGATCACGTGCATACCACAATTCATGATGGTTTGCAGGAGCTTGTTGTGTCTTGGCATCACCTTAGACCAATTGGCAAATGAATTACCAGGTATCCTACTATGTATCTCAAGTATACCTCCGTTACCGTCCCACTCATGAGACAATGAATCAATGATCAGTACTTCTACACCAGCTTGTTTACACAGCTCAATAGCTTCTATGTACCGCTCAGGTGAAAAAGGTGCTTCAAGATTGATGACTGAGTACTTACCCAAGTGTGAGTATAAAGAGGCACTACCAGCCTCTGTATCAATTATAGCTATATGTTCCTTTGAGAGACCAAAAGCTAGTTGTAGTGCTGAATAAGATTTTCCAGCACCGCTTGGCCCATGCACAGCTACGCGCATATGTACATTGGACCTTCTTGCAGGTTCTAATTGCATGTCAAAATAATTTTAGATGAATAAAAAAGGGGGCTCAAGGCCCCCGTGCTCATAGGTTGAAGTATCACACTTCACCTTCTTCAGTGATGTAGACGTTTTGGTAGTCCAACACCTTGACCTCACCAGTTTGTTGGTCATAGATCTCATAGGGTTCCACCTTCATCTGCTGGATAGTACCAGGCAGTTGAAAGCCCACCATTTCTTTTGCCACCTCTTCATCAATTGCTGCAAACACCTTTGCACGCAACGTCTTAAAGTAGGCACGTCCTGAGTTCTGTGAAATGACAGCTTTCATGCCACCCTCCACTTTTAAGTACACTTTCATTTCTCCTTCTGGAGTGATCTTCGTTTGGTATCCTGTTACTGTTACCATGATTCAATAAATTAGATGATTAATAAATACTGCCATGGCGTGGAAATCTGCAGCTTACCATGCCACCCCCGGGGGGTAGCCACCAGGCTACGACTTAGTGGGGGAGCAGTTATGTAAGGACCCTATAGAATGGCACGTAAAAGAATTTTTGCATTACCGAATGCGCTCAAATCAAAAGTGATGGAGGTGATAATCCGTCAAGAATTTATCAATCCTAAAAATGAGGACCCCGCGAATTATGTTGATTTAAGGTTTACTGGATCACCAGAACCGCTGCCCCCACTAGTGGATATATTCGATATACATACTGAATCGCACCTTTTACTTTTTCAATCCAAATATGAGGGTGCCGCAGCAAGCACAAAAAGTGACGCGCTTAAAATCCTCCGCAATGAAATAGAGGAGTTAGAAGAAAAGATCACCTATAAATTCTTCCACGACGGGGTCGACGGAGAGAGAACAATGAGTCGACAAGAGGTATCTGAGTTATATCCAGAAGTAGACGAGAGAATCATTGCTATTGAAGCTAATAGGAGTAAAGTGATTTCAGAGCTCAAAGGCTCTCCAATCAAAGACTTTTTTGACCGGTATAGCTTACGAATGCGGGTGACTGCCAAAGAGCTCATGCTACTAAGCTTAATTCTCAAAGAAAATGATTGGTTCGATATAAAGAATTTGACCAATGGTAAACCTGGTCACCACAAACTAAATCGACTACTCAGTTATGTCCATGTCATTGATCAAAAAGCCGGAAATAGACCTGATTATGGCAATCCATATACATACTCAAGTCGCAGCGTAGATACTTACGAAAAGTTCAAAACAACAATCCAAAGCGACTTTAGCCATGACCCCATATCCAGTGCTCTAGAAGACAGTCATATTGAATACGTCGTGAATGCTAACAATGAAATCCAAGATGGACTAGGATTGAAATAAAAAAGCGGGGATCTTTCGCCCCGCTTTTTCAAATCATAATTTCTTATAGTCAGACTTTGAAACCGTCCTTTCTATAAGTTTCAGCGTTCGAAGTTTAGACAATATATCTCTCACAGTACGCGGAGCTAATCCTATTGACTTTCCAACATCGTACGCATTCTTTGCAGTGAACACATCTCCTACGCCGTCAAAGACCAATCTAGCACTATCATTGAGGGCAACCACAGCTTCTTTCTCAGTTGGCAGCACACCATACAAATCTTGCGCATGGCTGTAAGAGTTGTTCATTACCTGAAACGCAAACTTGAAGTTCTCGTCGCTACAATAGAGCACGCTCGATGTATTGTTATCGAAATAAGCACTCATCGCTGTTAATATGGATGATAGCTTCAGCTGCATGAGCACATGTCGATACAAGAAGTCTTTGGAATTGTTGTCCGTACCATCATTGATCGACTGTTCTTCTTTGGCACCAAACTCATTCAATAGCTCGTACTGGTTTTCCGTAAAGGTTACCAGCACATCTCTCTTCCTGTAAAATTCCCACATACGCAGAAAATGGGTGGCCCAGAGCTCTAATTGTAAGTTTGGATTCAACTGAGAAACGGCGCTGTAGGGCTTAAACACAGTCTTAGAAAGATTCACATCAAACAAATGTCGCGATGCGAATCCATCACCTAGTGGGCGCAGGTAGTTGATGCACTGATCATAGGTTCCCGTTACCAGTATACTCATGTGTGGATTGTGTGCTTCATGCAACAAGTCCCCAGTGATTTTACTACTTGAGATAAACTCACCATGATAAGCCTTCCGTAATTCGGCCCTAAATCCACCGTGATCCGCTCGCATTGATGTTACGATAGAGTCCATCTCTGTATCAACGACTATGAGTGGCACATCCTTGTTCGCACACAAATGCTCAATCACCCTAGCCCTTGTAATATTACCAGAGATAAGGACATTCCGTCGTGGTGGCGGTATCTCATTCTTGGGTAGTGCACTTCGGATTTCGTCCTCTTGCCTCTTAATTTCATGATGAATAGGCAATATGAGCTTGTCCAAGTTACCTACACGGCTCTTGTTACTACCAGCATTTGCGATACACGCGTAATACAAATTACAACGTGTATCTCTGTGTTCGCGGTCCTTAAATTGAACAGTAGGAAGTATTGCCGATGCTGCCGTAAGCACGCCTTTTACCACAGACATTTGTTCTACATGCTCAATGGCGCCCAAACTTAAGCACAGATCGATTATTCTTCTTTCCATACTAAGGGTATTTGGGTTGATTCTCCTGCATCAAGACTGCATAGACAAACAGATATGATGTTGTTAAATTCAAATACGTCGTTCCAAAACGCCTCTGCATCATTGAAGGAACTGTGCAATACCGATATTACACCGTCCTCTATGGTAATACGACCATACGGATAGTCATCATATACCACATCCTGGCATGTAGAACAAAAATCTTCCAGTTCACCTCCGTTCGGTAAATAGATCGTAAACGCCGTGTTAAACGTTGACAGCTCCGAAACATGGGTTCTTCCGTCCACGCATCTAAGGATAGCTATTGCTTTTGTTAGTGTCTTCGTCATGATAGAATTGTTTTATATTCAACTTCTATCGACCCAAACAGCTCCTTAAGCTCAATGTGATAGGGCTTGTACAAACGAAGGTTACGCTTGTAAATCTCTGAACGAGAAATACCCAAACTACCCAGAATGGCAATTGACACATTTTGAAGCGCATGGAGATTCAAACGCTCAATGATCAGATCACCGTTTTTAGTAACCTCCACCGAGTGCTTTAAAATCCTCATACACTTTGGGTGCGAGATTTTCAATTTAGAAGCATCGCCTGTTTTAGCAAACTTCAAGTTAACTACTCTTCCTTGTAGGCCTTTGACCTCCAAAGAATAATCACGCCCGTTCTGACGGGCCAGTATGCATATCTTTTGCATAACTCTTTGTTTTTGTTGCGAGGAAAAATCTCCCCGTACAGCAAATATGATTCTGGATTGATTGTTTGGATTCGGGTTTTATTCCGGTTATGAAATGCTATTGGTAATACCGCCGCCAAATGGTTGAGAAATCTATGATTACAACCCGGGTAAATCCGTCAAATTCATTAGGCTAACCATAACTGATGAAAATTTCAAAACATTTCGCGATGTATTTAAGACCTTGATTATATCTTTATAAACAAACCAATTTTCAAAATGCCTGTATACTTTTATTTGATTTTCGCCGTACTTTTTATCATTATCATTTTTTTAGGATCACGAGCGACAAGCAGCAAAAAATCCTCCGAACCGATTTTAAGCATTACGGAAAGAGTAGATGTCAAAGATTTTATTGAGCAGGAGTATAAAGAAATTTTGATGGCTCATGGGATAGACGATGTAGACCAGATTTTGGAAGTTTCCTTCTACGACCTTCTATATGAAGAGCCTATGAACATGTTAGCCAAAAAACTCTATCCGGAATTAAAACCGATTTCCAATGATGATTTAAGAGGAACAAAAGCAAAGGACATTAGTAAATTACTAGATCTAGAAATTCAGGAGTTAGCTCTTTTTAAACTAGAGAGATTTTATTTTTCTAGATACGCCTTTTTTGCACCGGTAAAATTCGGTCAATATGCCGATGACATTGTTTATGTTAAATGTCCCTATGACGCCTTCCAATCAGGATTAGTGCGTTACACGGAAAACTCAATAGCAGGCACTATATTGATTGAATTTCAAGATATAGGAAAATTCCTTGCAACAGAACCACTACCATCCAGAGCCTTTAAGCATGGTTACCCGTTATCCAACGAAATCTGCAAAAAAGCATTTACCATATTGAACGACTTCATTGGTTTACAGAGCGACCACTTGAAATCCATTTTTGAAGAAGTACGTTTAAAGATTCATTCCGAACACAAAAGCCAACTTGAAGGTCAAATTAAATCTCTAAATGAGATCTGGCAGGATGCGAACGGCGATTTAAAAATTGCCCCGAATGCTTATGCTCAATTATTCAATGATAACAAACTAGTTATTAATACGGATCATACAGATAAGATTTCAGACTTGATTAAAATCAAATCCTTTATTCAGGAAAACGAAACCATAATCCATGATACACTCAAGTTATTATTGGATTCAAAAGGTTTAAATAAAATAATTGAGATCAACAAATCCCTAATAAAAAGTGCTGATTTTCACGAATACCTGGTTGCCGTCGGGATAGAATTTCTTTTGGCACTATTAGAAAATGATCAAATTAGGTATCACGAAATCAGAGAAATGTTTGACCGCACCAACGTTTTCGAAAATTCTTGGCAAAAAGAAATGAAGAAACAGATGTCTGAGGTTAATATGAACTTAACTGAAGTTTCCAAACAAATTGGCGGCTTACGAGATGATATAGGAAGGTTTGAGGATAATTTGATATCCGAAATGGGAACTCTTCAACTAATTTCAGCCCGTGGCTTTTCAGCACTAGGTTCAAAATTAAACCAACTCAACAGCTCAGTGGAAACAGTGGGGAACAAAATTGATGTTGGAAATACGATTGCAGCAATAAATGCTTACGAAAATCACAAAACGAGAAAAGCAATATCCTCTTAATACATTAAACCTTTTACTAGTACAACTCAGGCAAATCCTCAACATCCAACTGCTTTACTTCTAATCCTCGCAGGTATGTAAGAGATACTTTCATATCGCTATGTCCCATGACTTGTTGTAGTTTTTGGAGGGAGCCTGTCTTTTCAAAGACTCGTAACGCTCCAGTGTGTCTCAGCGAATACAATGTAATGCCGTCTTCTAAATGACTCGCGTACTGCTTGTATCGTCTCCATAATACTTTCAAATAGTCCCTACTATAGGGCTCCAGACTGTCTCTAAGGACGTATCGCTCTCTAGAAGTATACCTAGAACTCAATTCCGATTCTATGTACTTAGGGATTGGTACAATACGATTTCTCCCTGACTTGTTTCTATTACCTGACAAAGCAATTAACCCTCTATCCAGATCTACATCGCTCCATTTAAGCAATCTTATTTCCTGATGGGGACGCAGTAAACATCCATAGGTAAGCAGACAGCACACGTATAGTGGATCATTAAAGCTTTTCACTTCCTTTAATAAGGCCTTTATGTCCCTAATGGGCTTGTGCAGCGTAGACTTGACTCTTCTCGTCTTCACCTCTTTCAAGAGCTGGTGTATCTCTCCCTTCGTAATGCATTTCAGTGTGGTCAGCACATTCTTATGAGTACGATCAGACCATTTAGGTTGAAGTATAAATTCTTCGAGGAGATCTAACTTTACCTGGGTCACCTTCGTGTTGGTCAGTTTGTTTTTGGATAAGAATTGTTTCAACGCACCATGCACCCATCTGACGTCCCTTTTATGATGGTGAGAGTAGTTGCCTTCTAGGACTCTTTGAACGCCTTTCTCTACCTCTGATAACAGTGTTGGTGATGGTTTTTTGATAACCTTTTTAACCACGGTTCTCTTCTGAGGACGCCATCCTTCTAGAAGTTTTAGCTCAAAAGCACTTTTAAGTAGCTCAGGGTTTTCGGAACAGGTTAATTTGACACCTATGCTCTTACCGTTCCAGTACCGGAAACGTGATTTGTTGTAATAGATGTTTACGAAGTTCCTTCCTTCAGACGTACCGATGGTAAGCTTCCATTCATTGCTCATTTTTGACAGTATTGTGCTGTCAGTCTAAAAAGCTTCCTGTAAATAATTGAAGATAAACGCGTTACAACCTTAAAGAATTTGGTTATGAGCCCGACGAGCTACCAACTGCTCCACTCCGCGTTATTGTGGGACAAATGTAAGTGAATTAGTGGACACGCACCAAACTAAATACGCACAATCTTGATTAAACTGAATGAACTGAAG
>Ga0209654_1001205_pt1 | contig 21229 bp, 31 predicted proteins | sample SaaInl1SG_22_DNA_FD_184646 | JGI IMG/M metagenome (GOLD analysis project Ga0209654, IMG submission 184646) | Marine microbial communities from expanding oxygen minimum zones in the Saanich Inlet - ESP_161SG_22_DNA (SPAdes) (version 2) | ecosystem: Environmental > Aquatic > Marine > Intertidal... | reverse complement strand
CAGACTTGGAATGGCTTTTTAGCAGAGATAAACTGCGTAGATAATCTAAGGGAGTACTTCCCTAACCTTGAGTTCAGGAAAACACCTTACGAGATAGATGAAGAGTACTGTACGGATTGGGAAGCCTACTCGAATGATAAGTTAGTATTCGGTATTCAGATGAAGCCTGAGTCGTATCAGTTTATGCGAACACCTTACCAACTAAAAGTAAAGGAGTTTCACGAAGCTCAAGTAGAAAAGTATAAGGAACGATTTAAAGTAGGACACTTCTTTGTGTACCATTACAGAGGAAAGTTCATCCATAGCCAACCGCTCATAGATAAGATAAACACTTACCTCCTTATGAACATCAGAGTAAATCTTTAAATTTTTTTGTCAAAAGTTTGGTAATTAACAAATGTTGATTATCTTAGCAGTATAATTATAAAACAAAAGACAAATGAAAAATTTAACTCAATTAGAAAAACAAGTATTAGAAGCAGTAGTTGATAGTGATTACCAAGATGGTGATGTTGTAAATAATCATATTTGGTTACTTGATGAGAACGATGTTAAGATGAGTAAAGGACAATTATCAGGTGCGGTTTCTTCTTGTGTAAAAAAAGGATTTGTTGTAGTAGGTACAGATGAAGATGGTGAAGGATTCATTTTTATTACACAATTAGGATTCGAAACTTTAAACTCATAAACTTAAACACTCCCCTTCGGGGGAGTTTACTATTATGCCAAGACACGATAGATTAGAACCTTACAAAGAGATGAAGTACAACGCTAATATGGAGTACTTACTTTCTATCTTAAAGAAGCAGAAAGAGAATAAGCCTTCTGAGATAATAGATGAGATGATTAGTGCCTGTTTACAGATTGTGTACTATGTAACCAACCTACACACGAACAGAGATGCTTATGAGCATATCATAGCAGAACAACACTCATCAAAGAGAGCGTATCAACTCAAGATACGAGAATTAGAAGAAAAATTAAACGACATAGAATTAAACAACAGATTTGACAATGAAACAAGAGGGAATGACTAAACTATCATCGGGAGTGATTGTAGTTAGAGAATTAGAGAACGGAGTATTAAAGATTAAAGCCTACGACCCTATCGAGTGGGAGTTTAGAAAACTGCAATGGTGGAACAAGGCAAAGCAAACTATTAAAAGATTAATCAATGGATAGTATTACTTTATTAGATGGTTCTACTTGGGATAAGCAAGAACTATTAGACAAGATGAATGACGATAGCTTTTACTACGGGTATCTATCAGGAGCTGCACTAAGTTCTTCATCGCTTAAACTATTATTAGACTCACCTAAGACTTACTACAATGTAACTAAGTACGGTAACGAGGAGAGCCAAGCACTAAGAGATGGGTGGTTATTCCACACCGCAATCTTAGAACCTGAAGTATTCTCATCTCAGATATTTGTAGATGTACAGAGCAAGAATACGAAAGCATACAAAGAAGCAGTAGCAGAACACGGAAAGGTATTTACCGCAGCAGAGAGAAGTTCAGCAGAGCGATTAGCAGATGCGTTCCTTAGAAATACTAAAGCGGTAGAGCTGATTAGAGATTGTGAGTTTGAAGTTCCTGTGATTGGTGATGTAATGGGATTCCCATTTAGAGGTAAAGCTGATGTACTTGGTAAGAATCGAATTGTAGATTTAAAGACCACTACAGATATCAAAGCCTTTCCTTATAGTGCTAAGAAATATTCATACGATGTACAATGCTTTTTATACTCTCATTTATTTGGGATAGATTATAAAGACTTTGTATTTTTAGCAATGGACAAGAAGAGTTTAGATATCGGTATCTACTATTGCTCTGAGGAGTTCTACTTCGATGGAGAGAAGAAGGTAGAGAAAGCATTAGAGGTTTACGATACTTACTTCTTACAAGCAGCAGACTTAGACCAATATTATTTAGAGGGAATATTGTGAATGTAAAAGATTTAGAAGTAAGAAAAATTGATTATAAAAAAGCTATGTCTGTAATTATAGAGAAACATTACTTACATAGAAAATGCCCTTGTTCTATTGCATTAGGTTTATTTAAAAAAGAAGATTTAATTGGTGTTATTGTTTTTGGGAAACCATCATCATACACATTATGTGAAGGTATAGCAGGTAAAGATGAGAGTAAAAATGTAATTGAACTCAGTAGATTATGGGTTTGTGATTCAATGCCAAAAAATACAGAAAGTTGGTTTATTTCAAGAGCTATTAATAAATGTCCATTTGAAATAATTGTATCATTTGCTGATACTGAACAAGGTCATATAGGATACATTTATCAAGCAACAAATTGGATATATTGCGGAGAAAGCAAAAAGCAAAAATATTTTAGATTAAAGGATAATTCAGAAAATAATGGTGGTATTAATTATAGGAGAAGAGAAAGAATGTCTAAATTAAAAATAATAGAGAAATATGGTGAAGAGTATGTTGAGGAATATTATAGTAGTTTAAAGTATAGGTATATCTATTTTAATGCTAATAAAAAAAGGAGAAAGGAATTATTTAAAAAATTAAGATATGAAATATTACCATATCCAAAACATTATAACGAATGACAGATAAAATAGTAGAAAAGGTAGTAAAGCTATTTAGGAAGCGTTCTAAGCGAGGTATAGAGAAATACGGAGTAACATTAGAACAAAACGATTTAAATAATGTAGAATGGCTACAACATCTCCAAGAGGAGTTAATGGATGCAGCTTTATATGTAGAACGATTAAAACAGTCAATAGATGAAAGTAGAGAGATTAATCAGAGAGATTGAAAAGGAATCAGGAATTGATTTATTTAGAAACACACGAAAGAGAGAATACACAGAAGCAAGAGCATTATTCAGCTACTTCCTAAGAAACTATTTCGGATACAAGCTACACGAGATAGTAGAGGTTTATAACAAGCACGGATTCAAAACGCATCACGCAACTATCCTATATGCTAATAGAAACTACAAAGATGTGTACTTGCCTTTCTCACGCTTTCTAAAGAACTTAGATGAGAAGATGTATATCAAGTTCGGCAATCACCAAGAAGTGAAGCTACGCAGCCTTAAAATGCGAATAGATAGCATTCCTGAGAATAGATTAGATGAAGCAAAGCGTTTAATAGAAGAACTCATAAACTAATAAGGGAGCAAGATGCGAAATAAACAACAAAGAGAAGAGATACTAATAGAACACTATAAGACTTGGAAAGACACTACAAGAAACAAATACCAAAAAGAGTACGCAGAGATGATGTACAAGGCAATGCTCGATGGTAACTACAAACAAGTGTACTCAGCATTAGGAGGAAGTAAGAAGGCACTATACGACCCAAGAAAGAATGTTACCTACCTCACAATGAATGAAGCTGCTGAGGCTTACAAAGTATCTAAGACCACAATGAGTATTAACTATTTGAGATACGGATTAAAACGAGTTATTATATGAGTTGGAAAGGATATGAAACATTTAAGGTCGGCACTTCTCATAAAGAATACGAGAAATGGAAAAAGAAACAGAAAGAGGTAAAAAAACTACCCACTATAGAAGAAGCAGTCAAGATGTGTGTTAAAAAGAAGGATGATGAATTTATACTCACAGACAAGGGAGCATTTAGAGTATCAACTCTTAAAAGAATGAATAATTAAACTAAGACACGAATTGTTATGACAGTAATGCTTACAAACACATTTGACTTAGACACAGAATTAAAAATACTCGATAAAGTACATATAGACGAGTATGTAGATATGACAAGTGATTTATCTGTAATAACAGGTGCTAATCTATCCTCTTATAATTTTGATTGGTTAGATGATATTGATGATATTGAATTAGCTAAAAGAGATGTAAACACAATGCTTTTGCATTCAGCTATGCGAATAAGGCTAAATGATTTTATGGATAAAGAATATCCTAATTATAAACACTTAGTAATATCTGCTGAGTTTGTGGAGTGCGGTATTCATATCGTAGGAACATTAGCTTTATTTTCTGATGGCGGTAAAATTGATTTATTATGAACGAGGTACTACAACTAAGATGCGACTTACAAGAACTCACTCTAATAAGAGAACTAATGTTCGGAGTACTAACTATGATGATTATAGAAGCAGTACTACTTTTAATCTTACTTTTTAAATTAAATAAGTAAATGGAATACTGTAACGATTTCAAAAGGGATTTAAGACTCGGACAAGAAACAGAGAAGCAATACGCTGAACTATTTAGTGGAAGAGATATCGAAATCAAAGATGACTCTAAACACTCAGCAAAAACAGGTAATGTATTCATAGAGTACGAGTCGAGAGGTAAACCATCAGGAATTGCTAAGACACAAGCCGACCATTGGGCGATAAGAACCTCAGAAGATTCTTTCATCACAATTACAACTAAGAAACTAAAAGAAATAGCAAGAAGCTACATAGGAACAGATAGAGATGTAGTAGGAGGCGATAACAACACATCTAAAGGAGTATTAATACCAAGACACGAATTATTATGAAAACAGTAAACTCACTTAGTGGCGGTAAAACAAGTTCATACATAGCAGCTAACTATCCTGCGGACTATAATGTCTTTGCCTTAGTAAGAATCGAACACGAAGCATCTAAATTCCCTGATAAGAAAATAAGACAATTAGTAGAGGATAGAATACAAGCACCTTTTATAGCTACCGCAGAAGATGATATGATTATCTATACAATGCTTGACTTAGAGCAGTACATAGGTAGAGAAATCACTTGGGTAACAGGAAAGACCTTTGATGAGATATTAATGAAGAAAAACGGCAATACATTTCTCCCTTCATATATGAGAAGATTCTGTACTGCTGAAATGAAAGTAGAACCTATCGCTAAGTGGTGCTATGATAATATAGGTGAAGCACCATTAATGAGAATAGGCTTCAGAAGTAATGAGCATCGTAGAGCTGCGAGTATGATAGAAAGACAGAATGAAAATGGATTTATAGAAGTTAAGATTCGAATAGGTAAACATAAGAACGGAAACAATAAGTGGAAAACGATAGATTATTGTAAGCCTGAGTTCCCTTTAATAAAAGATGGAATATATAAAGACCAAGTAGAAGCATATTGGAAAGATAAGCCTGTGCGATTTGCTTGGATGAATAATTGTGTAGGATGCTTTCATAAAGAAGCAACTCTACTAAAGAAAATGTGGGAGAAACATCCGAGTAAATTAGATTGGTTTGCTTCTAAAGAAAGGGAAAGTGTAAATAAGGCTACTTGGAAAGAGTTTATGACTTATGACCAAATAAAAGAATGGAACTCGCAGATAGAATTATTTGATGATGATTTCAATGAATGTGATTCAGGATATTGTGGTCTGTAACAAAATCTCTAATCTCAATCGTTATATAAGTAGATTAATTAGTTAATTTAAATTAAATATGGACGGACGAAAAAACAACGGAGGACATTCTACTAAGGGTGTTGCAGGAAGAAAGCCTAAGTCCGATGAGATAAAGCTAATAGAATCTCTTGATAAGCATATCGACCAAGAGGAGGTATTTGATACACTACACGGTCTTATCAAAGAGGGTAACATTAGAGCGATACAACTGTATATGAACTACCGACACGGTAAGCCAAAAGAGAGTGTTACTTTATCATCAGATGGACTAAACATCAACTTCAGAGACTTACTCAAGTTTGATTAGCATACAGAAGAAGTACGAGGTATTTAGAGATTCCGATAGTCGCTACTTTATTATTTCAGGTGGTAGAGCTTCGGGCAAGTCTTTTAATATCTCTATTCTTATTCTGCTACTAACATTCGAACAAGACCATACAATACTCTTTACACGATACACGCTAACCTCAGCTTCGATATCTATTATCCCTGAGTTCTTAGAGAAGATAGAGCTATTAGGATTTATAGACCACTTCTATATCACAAAGGATGAGATAGTAAACAAGAACACGGGTAGCAAGATTATATTCAAAGGAATCAAGACAAGTTCAGGCGACCAAACTGCATCACTAAAATCTATACAAGGGGTAACTACTTGGGTGCTTGAAGAAGCAGAGGAGTTAGTAGATGAGAAGAAGTTTGACACGATAGACTTCTCGATAAGGTCTAATAAGCGACAGAACCGTATCATTCTAATCTTGAACCCTACTACAAAGGAGCATTTCATTTATAAGCGTTTCTTTGAAGATAGAGGAGTACAGGAAGGGAGCAACATAACGAAAGGAGATACTACCTACATACACTCTACCTATCAAGATAACATAAAGCACCTCAACGAATCATTCATCGCACAGATAGAACAGATGAGGTTACGCAGACCTGAGAAGTTTAAGCATCAAATCTTAGGAGGGTGGTTAGATAAAGCAGAAGGGGTAATCTTCTCTAATTGGGAGATAGGAGAGTTCAAGAAAGTAGGCACAAGTGTATTCGGTCAGGATTACGGATTTAGTAACGACCCTTCAACGCTCATAGAAACGAATATAGATAAGTCTAACAAACGAATATACCTCAAGGAGTGTTTCTACCTACCAAGACTTACAACCTCCGAGATAATGCGTTTAAATAGGCAACACGCAGAGAACAATCTTATAGTGGGTGATTCAGCAGAACCGAGATTGATTACAGAGCTGCGTAGAGAGTGCAACATACGAGAATCAGTAAAAGGACAAGGAAGTGTAACCTATGGGATAAGTCTAATGCAAGACTATGATTTGATTATCGACCCTAATAGTACGAATCTAATAAAGGAGCTGAATAATTACAGTTGGCTTGAGAGAAAGAGCAACACACCAATAGATGACCATAACCACTTAATAGATGCTGCACGATACGCTATAAGCTATCAATTAAAGAATCCTAACTACGGAAGTTACGCAGTAAGATAAATTTTACTATATTAGTAATCTCATAAGAGTTATTAGTTTGAGAAGAGGCAGTCCCGTAAGACTGTCTTTTTTTGTTTTTAAAATACTCAATTTAAAGCGTTATATAGATAAGTAGAAGAATATGAAAGTAGAAATCAATGTTCCTGATTCACTAAGTGAGATTCGATTAGAGCAATACCAAAAGTTTGTTAAGCTCTACTCAGGTGAAGTAACCGAAGAGTTCTTAGCATTAAAGATGTTAGAGATATTCTGTGGTGTTAAGTTAAACGATGCTTATCAGATGAGGTTTAAAGATGTAGATGGAGTAGTAGAAATACTATCTGACCTACTGAACGATAAACCTCAACTTGTAAAGACTTTCAGAATGGATGGAGTAGAGTATGGCTTTATTCCGAATCTTGATGATATGAGCTTCGGTGAGTATGTTGATTTAGATACTTACATTGGTGATTGGCAAAACATTCATAGAGCAATGGCGGTGTTATACCGACCAATCAGAGAGAAAAGAGGAGAGCGTTATAATATCGTTCCTTACGAAGTGATAGATGCTGAGGTAATGAAGAAGATGCCACTTGATGCAGTAATTAGTTCTGTGCTTTTTTTTTATCGTTTAGGGATAGACTTATCGAGAGCTATGACGAACTATTTGGAGGAGTCAAAGGAGAGTCGTTTGGTGCAGTATCTCTCTTCGGACAAAAATGGGGATGGTATCAATCACTATACGCACTTGCTCAAGGGGATATTAGACGATTTGAACATATCACTCAATTAAAGGTACACGAGTGTCTTATGATGCTCACCTTTATGAAGGAAAAGAATGATTTAGAAGCAAAACAGATAAAAGGAAAATTATGAGCGTAATGAATGGCTTTTACAGGGTAACTCAAGTTATCAAAGATACCTTACAAGCCGATGAGAATTGTAACACGGTAACCTATGGGGATATTACACAGATAGACTTAGATAAGCAAACTATCTTCCCTTTATCGCATCTTATCCTTAACGGAGCAACAAGCGGAGAGAACACGATGACTTTCAACTTCTCAGTTCTTGTGATGGATATAGTAGATGTGAGAAAAGCTGAGGTAACTGACCCATTTGTAGGAAACGATAACGAGCAGGATGTATTGAACACTCAGCTCTCTGTAGCTAACAAGCTAATTCAGAAACTAAGAATCGGCTCACTATACTCAGACAAGTATCAAGTAGTAGGAGATGTAACCTTAGAGCCTTTTAGAGATAGGTTCGAGAATCAGATAGCAGGATGGACTGCGACCTTTGATGTAATCATAGAGAACGATGTCTACATTTGCTAAGACACAGGATGCTTTCAATAAGTTTGGTAAGTATGTTATCCAACAAGCGAAAACGAATCTTACTAAGCAAAAGAGAAACGCATCAGGTGATTTATACAATAGCTTAGGATATGACTTAAAGGTTAATCCTAATTCATTCAGCTTAGAGTTCTTTATGGAGGACTACGGAGCTTATATTGACGAAGGGGTACAGGGAAGTAAGAGCAGCTATGTAGAGAACCGAAATAGTCGCTTTGAGTTCTCAGGAAGGTTTAAAACGATACCTACCTCAGCGATTGACAAGTGGGTAGTAAGAAAGGGTATCGCACCAAGAGATGAGAAAGGAAGATTTATTAACAGACAAAGTTTAAAGTATGTAATAGCTAAGAGTATTTACGAGAAGGGAATCAGAGCAAGTTTTTTCTTTACCAAACCATTTGAGAAAGCTTTTGATAGATTACCTCCTGAAGTAGTCGAAGCATTTGCATTAGATATAGACGATTTATTAGAGTTTACAAGATGAGTAGTATAATTAACACACGAAGTCCTTTTTATGTAAAGATAGCTTCAGCACCATTAAGTTCAGTTGAGTTGAAGTTGTATATATGGACAGGATTATCAGGCGGTAGACCTGCATCACCTGAGTACACATTAACCAAGTCAGAACTGAATAATAATGACTATGTAGTATTTGAGATAAGCGAACTGCTAAGAGATTTTATATACACTGATTATTATACTGAAGCAGTAGATGTTGTTTGGGTACAATGGTCTTATAACATAGATGGTGGAGGAGCAACATTCGAAACGGCACACTTAGCGATAGATGGCTTCGGATATTTTGAGGAAGGTATTAATCCAAGAACTTCAATAGACCCACAAGATGCATCTTATACTCCTATGCTCTTACAAGACAATATTACCGTTTACTTTATCAAGGGAGAGGAGATTAAATTACCACTATGGGCAGAAACAGAGCCTTTTGTGGATTTAACTTTTACGGGGGGTGATTCAGTAGAGTGGCAATTAGTAGATGACTTTTGGGATGAGTATGATGTTAATTGGAACTCATCGCTTGTTGATGTGCAAATAGAGGATGGATGTAATATAAGTGCTTTAGAATGTAACTCTAATCAGAAAGTACAGTACTTAGGTATTGCACCTACTGATGGAATAGAAACGGGAGATACTGCGGTGATTAGTTCTACTATTGGGAACGCTCAATCGGTTACGGTAACCTTCAAAGAGTTGTGTGAGTTAAAGTACACTCCTGTACGAATTGTATTCTATAACAAATACGGAGCGATACAAGATATTTGGGCATCTAAGAAATCAACTAAGAGTCTATCACAAACCGCAGATACTTACAACGCTAATATAATTGATTTAAGCGACCTTTCTTACTCTACCTATAAGCACTCACAGAAACGCTTTGATGTGCAAGGACAAGAGAGTATAAGTGTATCTACGGCTTACTTAGATGAGTCAGTAAACGAACCCGTAAAGCAATTACTAATGTCTGAGCAAGTTTGGTTAGAGATTGGTTCAGATACTTACCCTGTGGTTTTAAAAACCTCATCGGTGCAAGAGAAAACAAGTGTAAATGATAAGTTAGTTGCTTACACCTTTGAGTTTGATTTTGCGAATAGTAAGATTCAGAATGTAAGATAATGCAGAAACTACAACTATATATAGATAGTCAGAGAATAGACTTGTTTGAAGATGAGCAGGTATCACTTACTCAGACTATTCAGAATGTAAAGGATATTGGAAAGGTATTTACAGACTTTTCTAAGTCGTTTACTATTCCTGCTTCTAAGACTAACAACAAGATATTCAAGCACTACTACAATTTTGATATCGACAATGGATTCGATGCAAGAAAGAAAGTAAATGCTCAAATTGAACTAAACGACCTTCCCTTCACTACGGGTAGAGTAAAATTAGAAGGAGTAGATTTAAAAGGTAATAAGCCGTATGCATATAGAATAACCTTCTTTGGGAATACGGTAAACCTTAAAGATAAGTTAGGTGATACTAAGCTATCTGCTCTTACTTGGTTAAATAACTTTGCTTACGATTACGATGCAGCTTCGGTGAGAGCCTTAATGCAGGGTGGTGGAGATATTACGGTAGGTGGCACTTTATATAGCGATGCTTTAGTTTGCCCACTTATATCTTACGACCAATTAATTACTATCTCAGCTCCTGATATCTCAGCAACATACGATAAGTTCAAATACGGGATTAGATTATGGCTTATAGTAAAGGCTATTGAGGAACAAGGTTTAGGGGTAACATTTACAAGCGATTCGTTTATAAAGCAAACCAATAATCCTCAGTTCTATAATCTTTATATGTGGATGCATAGAAGAGAGGGTGATGTGTTTCAAAGTGGTGAGGTAACTAATCTATATACTTCTTTTACTCCTGATACGAGTTCAATGACAAGAGTAGATTTAGATACTGCTGCTTTAGTTGTTACAGGACTCACAGGAGGACAATTTTTAGACTATACACTAAATGTAACTACCTCAACAAGCAACGACTACACGATAGAGATTAAAAAGGATGGCTTTACTTATGCTACTAAGGTAGTATCAGGTGGTGGTAATACAACGCTTACAGGATTCCTTTATAATGCTCCGTTTGGATACGAGGTGTACATTACGGGTACGGGATTAGATTCATTTACTTTAGCTTGGGCATTGAGTGATACTTTCTTAGGAGAGTCTAATACTTACACGGGAGCAAGTCAAGCATTAGGTTCAGGATTCGTATTCTACCCACAAGAGCAAATACCTGATATGAAGATTATCGACTTCCTATCGGCTTTATTTAAGATGTTCAACCTAACTGCTTACGAGGTAGATGGAGAGATTAAGGTGCAGACCTTAGATAGCTTCTATTCGGGCGGTACGACACGAGACATAACAAACTATGTAGATACCTCAGAAAGTTCCGTAGATGTAGCCTTACCATACAAAGAGATAACCTTTCAGTATGAAGGTAGAGGTACTTACTTAGCAAAGCAGTACGAAGGTCAGAATCTAATAGGATGGGGTACAACAGAGTTTAGAGGTGGAGATATTTACGATGGTGATACTTATGAGGTAACCGTACCTTTTGAGCATATACAATATTACAGAGTAGATGGTAGCACGATTCAGATAGGTCAGTTTAGTGAAGACCCACTAACTAACTCTACAGAATCATCACCTTACTTTGATAAGCCACTTATCTTCTATTCACCTATTGTAGTAGGGGGAGATACTGCGACTATTTCGGGTACGGGTATTACTACCTACTTTGTACCTTCTAATTCAGTAGAGTTAAATGCAGGTACTAATGATGATACTTGCCACTTCTCTGTTGAGGTGAATGAGTACACTAAGGGAACAGGCTTCGATGGTTCTTTATTTGCAAACTACTATCAGGATTATATTTCTGATGTATTCAATGCTAAGAGGCGATTAACAAAAGTAAAGGCTTATTTACCTACAAAGTTTCTAATTACTTACACATTAGCAGATACGCTAAGAATAGCAGATAGAGAATATAAGATAAACTCAATCACTACTAACCTCAACACAGGAGAGAGTAGTTTAGAATTATTAAACATAGTATGATAAAGAATCTATTAGAGTTGCTTGAGATAGCAAAAGGCGAATCAGAGAATATTAAAATAGCACAAGGTAAGTACTACCTACCTGAATCATACAAAGACACATTTAAGAAGATTAAAAAAGAAGCTCAATGGTAAAAAAGACAATCGAGTTAGAAGCTAAAGCTGACAAAGCGATAGATGAAATAGAAAAACTCAAAAAACAGATAGAGGACTTAAATAAAGAAGTAGTATCCTCTAATAAGAAAACCGAAGATGGTCTAAAGGGTGTTGAGGATGCTTCTAAGGCTACTGCTAAGGGACTTCGGGGTCTTGGTACTGCTATTAAGGCTATCGGTATTGGACTGCTCTTAGAAGCCTTTAATTTCTTTAAGGAAACGCTTGGCGAAAACCAAAAGACTTTAGATTTCTTCAATACTACCTTTGAAACACTATCATTAGCTTTTAATGACTTCATCAACTTTGTAACTAACAATGTAGGTAAAGCAGGAGAAACTATTAGAAATGCTTTTAATGCATTAACCTTTGAGAAAATAGGTAATGCTATTAAGGAAAATATTATTGAAAGATTTAGGTCTGCTTTAGATGTTTTAGGATTCTTAGCAAGTGCATTTAAAAAAGTAGTAGCACGAGATTTTGGAGGTGCATTAGAAGATGTTAAAAATGCAGGTAAAGAACTTATAGATGTTGTAACAGGTGTAGATAACTCTTTTGATAAGGCTTCTGAGGTAATTAGTAAAGTAGCTACTGCAACTGCTGATTATGTTAAAGAAACTATTAATGCAGCTAAGGCGAATGTAGAACTTAATAAACAAGCTGAGGTAGCACGAGTACTTAGACAAGGTATTGTTGAGCAGTACGATAGAGAAGCAGAGAAGTTACGACAAGTAAGAGATGAAGAGCGTAATACTATTGCAGAGCGTATTAAGGCTAACAATGATTTAAAAGCAGTTCTTGATGAGCAAGAGGCTGCGATGCTAAAACAAGTAGATGCGGAGATTGCAGCAGCTCAAGCAGCATTCGAAAAGAATGGCAACCAAGAGAACTACATTGCTTTATTAGAAGCTACTCAAGAGCGTGAGGCGGTACTTGCACAAATAGAAGGATTCCGTTCTGAGCAATTATCTAATGACTTAGCATTACAGAGAGAACTTATCGAGCTTACTGAATCACAAACAGAAGCAGAGAATGAAAGAGCTATCGCTCAACAAGAATTTTTAGCAGAGCAGATAGAAGGTGAGTATCTAAGACTTGAGGCACTAAAAGCAGTAGCGGAAGAGGAAGCAAGATTAGAAGAAGAGCGACTAACTAAGAAACGAAATCAATACAAACAAGGTACTCAGGCTTATGTAGATGCTAACAACGAATTACTATCCTTTCAACAAGAGAACAATCAGAAGCAAGTAGAAATTGAAAAGGATTTACAATTAGCTAAACAACAATTAGTAACAGATGCTCTAAGCAACTTAGTAGCTATTGTAGGAGCTAATAGTAAGTTCGGTAAAGCTATTGCAGTCGTACAAGCGATTAGAGATACCTATGCAGGAGCTAACAAAGCATTAAGTTCTGCTCCTCCTCCGTTCAATTTTATTGCAGCAGCAGCTACGGTAGCAGCAGGTATTGCGAATGTTAAACAGATAACCGCAACTGATGAGCCTTCTGCACCAAGTTTTGCAGGTTCACGAGGTGGCGGTGGTATATCAGTAGCTTCTGTACCTACTCCTCCACAAATAAACACCATAGGAACTGCGGGAATCAATCAGTTAGCAGAAACTATCAATGCACAGACTCAACAACCTGTTAAAGCTTATGTGGTATCGGGTGAGGTAACTACTGCACAATCTTTAGAGCGTAATGCGGTAAAAGAAGCATCAATTTAAAATACAAAATTAACTAACAAAGGCGTTATATAGATATGAAGATTATTGAGCTAATCTTAGACGAGCAAAACGAAGTAGCGGGAGTAGAGGCTATCTCTGTAGTAGAGAACCCTGCAATCGAAGAGGACTTTGTTGCTTTGGCTAACCAAGAGATAAAATTTGCTGAGGTAAATAGTGAGAAGCGTATCCTTATGGGTGCGTTACTTGTTCCTAACAAGCCTATCTATCGTAGAAGCGGAGAAGAGGAGTATTATGTGTATTTCTCTAAAGATACTATCCGTAAGACTGCGGAGTTATTCTTAATGAAAGGGAATCAGAACAATTCAACACTTGAACACCAATTACCTTTAAATGGGTTATCATTAGTAGAGTCTTGGATAGTAGAAGATGATGAGAAGGATAAGAGTCGATTATACAATATGAATGTTCCTGTAGGTACTTGGATGGGTGCGGTAAAGGTAAACAACCAAGAGGTATGGAACGACTATGTAAAAACGGGTAAAGTAAAAGGATTCTCTATTGAAGGATATTTTGCTGATAAGATGCCAAGACCTCAAGAGTCGATTGATGAGCAGTTAAGTAAGATTGAGGAAGAAGAAGCTGATACACTACTTGCTAAGGTTCGTGCAATCATTAAAGGGGATAAGAGGCTAAAGGAAGGTAAGCGTACTGAATTAGAGTCTTACTCTGATTATCCTGATTCAGTAAAGAACAACGCTAAAAGGGGTATTGAATTAAATAAGAAAGTAAATAACAAGTGTGCTACTCAAGTAGGTAAGATACGAGCGCAACAACTTGCTAATGGTGAACCTGTATCAATGGAAACTATTAAGCGTATGTACTCATACTTATCAAGAGCTGAGGTGTACTACGAATCGGGTGATACTGAGAGTTGCGGATATATTTCTTATTTACTATGGGGAGGAAAGTCTGCTAAGAGTTGGGCGGAATCAAAGATAAACGCAAATGATTAAAAACACTTCATATAAAGTACAATCAGATGTAGATACTGAAGAGGTAAGACTACAATACGCTATTGAGGAGGGTGCGTATGTAACTACTCCTTCAGGTGTATGGACTGTATATAATGGAGAGTGGGTAAAGTTATATCCTCAGAGTGGTGTAGGTTCAGGTCTTGGATGGACAAGATACGATGATGGACAATACACTTCAGAGAGTAAGTTGTCTCTTGTACAAGATACTGAAATAGTGTTTCCCAATAACGGAGCGAACATATATAGAAGTTATGAGGGCATTGATTATTACAATCCTACTACTCAAAAGGTGTTGGGTGATAATGAGAATGACCTTTATATGGCTACTATTGTTTTTAAGGCTCAATCATCTAATGCTAACCAATGTTTCTTGAGATTGCAATTAGATTCTGTAAATGGAACACCTTATGAAAGGGTAGGGGTTGATTTATCATTCCCTAAAGGAAACGATGAGATGCACGAATTTCACGAGGTTTTTCAGTACTACATCACTCCTGACTTTGTAAGCAGCGGAAGTCAATGGAAGATTACTGCTCACGGAGCGTCTGCTCAAGTATGGGACATTATTTTCTTCATCTCTAAAGTACAGAACTATGGCTAAAGATTTTAAAACACCGAGTTACTCAAGTCCTAAGAACTCATCAAGAGGATGTTTATGTTGGGATAAGAATACCTACTCAAGAAAGTGTTGCGATGGCTCATTAAGAGCGCAGGGTATCGGAAGAACAAGAGGTAGCAATTAACATAATAACTAATTAATTATAAAACCAATGAACACACAAAAATCAGTATTTAACAAAATCTCTAAGATAACTAAGGAACAACCTCAAGAGGTAGAGTTATCTCAACAGGAGAAATTAGAAAAAATCGAGTTAGCATCATCTGCTGAATTAGATAAGTATGTAACAACTGTTCAAGATGCTATAGATAAAGTTCGTAGTAATTTCAAAAACTTAGATAGTGTAGTAAGAGATATAGAGTCTAAGAAAGCAGAGTTGATTAAGCAAGTCAATACTGCTGATAATAATAAGAAAGTAGGGGATGTTGTTAAGCAGAACGGAACTGCCTTATTAAAAGAATTAAAACGACAAGCTGACGATTTAGGAGTTGATGTTGATGATATCAGAAATTACAGAAAACTTAGAGAGTTAATTGATGAGGCGGTGGGTGTTTCTGAGAATCTTTGGTTCTTAGCAAATAGTTCAAGAGCATTAGTTTCTGCTTTATCTAAGCTGTAAAAATGCAAAATAAAAATCACTAATCGTTATATAAATATGAAACCAACAGAAATGCTTAAAGAAATCAAAACCTTATTAGGTATTGAGCTTTCTGCTGAGGTAGAAGAAGTAAAAGCTGAAGAAGTGGCTACGGAAGAAACCAAAGTAGAGTTCGCTCAAATGACCTTAGAAAATGGTACTGTTCTTGAGGCTGAAGAGTTCGCACCTGAACAAGAGGTATTCATCATTACTGAGGAGGACAAGATTGCCCTTCCTGTAGGTGAGTATATGCTTGAAGATGGTCGAATCCTTGTAGTCGTAGAGGAAGGTATCATTAGCGAGATTAAATCTGAAGAGTCTGAAGAAGAAGCTCCTGAAGAGGAAGTGGAAGTTGAGGCTGCTGAAGAGGAGATGGCTTATGTTAAAAAGGAAGAGTTCGCTGCTGCTATTGACGAAATCAAAGCAATGATTGACGAAGTAAAAGCAGGAATGGAGAAGAAAGAGGAAATGGCTAAAGTAGAAGCTGAAGTAAAAGCTGAACTTGCTGCTCAACCTGCTGCTGCTCCACTAAAACACAATCCTGAAGCACAAGCACAAAAAGAAATGTTTAACTATTCAACAAAAAAAGCAGGTTCTACACGAGATAGAGTACTTGCTAAACTTGCAAACTTTAAATAATCAAATAAACAAAAATGGCTACAACTACATCAATCACTACTACTTACGCAGGTGAATTTGCAGGGAAGTATATCGCTGCTGCACTTTTAAGTGGTAAAACTATCGAAGATGGTGCAATCGAGGTAAAACCAAACATTGCATTCAAAGAAGTAATCAAAAAAGTTGCTACAGATTCTAATGTAATCAAAGATTCTACTTGCGACTTTGCTGATACTGCAACTGTAACTCTAACTGAGAGAATCCTTCAACCTGAAGAGTTCCAAGTGAACCTCGAGTTTTGTCGAAAAGATTTTCGCTCGGATTGGGAGGCAGTACAAATGGGATACTCTGCATTTGACAACCTACCTCCTTCATTCTCTGATTTTATTATCGGACACGTAGCAGGATTAGTTGCTGAGAAAACTGAGCAAAACATTTGGGCAGGAGTAAACGCTAACGCAGGAGAGTTTGATGGATTCACTACTCTTATGGCTGCTGATGCTGATGTAAACGATGCTGCTAACGGAGCTGAAACTTCTTTCACCGCATCTAACATCATCACTCTATTAGGAAATACAGTTGATGCTCTTCCTTCTACCGTTATCGGAAAAGAGGATTTAACTATCTATGTACCAACTGTTGCTTACCAAGCTTACATCCGTGCATTAGGAGGATTCGGAGCTAACGGTTTAGGTGCTGCGGGTACAGGCGCACAAGGTACTCAATGGTACAACAACAACAACGCTCTTTCTTTCGAAGGAATTAAAGTACAATTAGCTTCAGGTATGCCTGTAGACCACATCGTAGCAGGACAGAAATCTAACCTATACTTCGGTACAGGATTATTATCTGACCACAACGAAGTTAAATTACTTGATATGGCTGACCTTGATGGTTCTCAGAATGTACGAGTAATTATGCGCTTTACTTCAGGAGTACAATATGGTGTAGGTTCTGACCTTGCTTTATTAACTCTTGCATAAGAAATAAATTGTTTAATCAAAGAAGGGTGGGTATGCCGAATGTGAGCCTACCTACCCTTTTTTAATACTTATAAAAAACTATGGCTTGTTCATTATCACTAACGGGTAGACAGTTCCCTTGTGCAAAGGCAGTAGGTGGTCTTAAAAAGATTTACTTTGCAGCTTTCGTAGAAGGTGGTCTAACCATAACTGCGGGAGCGGTAGATGGAACTTGGTATGGGTATGATTTAAGAGGCGCATCTTCTGTTGAAACCGCTATTAATGGTTCAAGAGAGAACAACTCTATCTTCTATACTCAGACTGTAAACATTCAGCTTCCCCTTCTTGACTCTGCAACTCAAGACGAAATCAAATTATTAGCTGCTGCAAGACCTCACATCGTAGTTGAGGATTACAATGGTCAGCAAATGGTAGTAGGATTAGAACACGGAGCAGACCTTACAGGAGGTTCACTTGCTACGGGTGCTAACTTAGGAGATTACTCAGGATTCACTTTGACTTTTGAGGCTCTTGAGAAAGAACCACCTGCATTCTTAACTGATGCGGTTACTGACTCTGCTGCTTCACCAATCGCACCTGCGGTTAGTGCTGCATCATAACCTAACCTAAATAAGGATAATTAAGGGGAGCTATATGCTCCCTTTTTTTATTTATGTATGCAAATTCATAATTTAAAAGCGTTATATAGGTAGAATGTCGAAACTATGAAGGTTCTTACAACAAGTACGGATGCACAAGAATTGGTGATTATACCAAGAAGCTATCCATCTACTATTACTATAAGGCTAAGAGATGAGAGTACAAACGAAGTAGATGAGTACTCAGATGTTGCTACAAGCACCTCTAATGGCTATTTAAGCTTCTCTAACGCATTTACTTTAGTAGAGAATAGATTTTATGAGCTGACAATTTTAAGTGGCTCAAGCGTTATATATAAAGACAAGGTTTTCTGTACCGACCAAGTGGTAGCGGACTACTCTGTAAACAATGGAGTATATACAACAGAGAACACTTACGGTAATGAATATATTATAATATGAGCAGAACACAAAAACCCAAGAGTTATAACGACCTAAGAGTCGTAAACTTCAATGCCTATACATCACCTAAGATAGTAGAGCAAAAGAACAGAGATTGGGTAAGCTACGGAGAGGATAACGATTACTTTCAGTATTTGATTGATAGGTACAACGGAAGTCCTACAAACAACGCAATTATCAATGGTATCTCAGAGATGATTTACGGAAAAGGGTTAGATGCTACTGATTCTTCTCGTAAGCCTGATGAGTATGCACAAATGAAGTCTTTATTTTCTAAGGATTGCGTTCGTAAGTTAGCTTATGATTTAAAACTAATGGGTGGATGTGCTATGCAAGTAGTATATTCTAAAGACCACTCTAAGATTGTACAAGTAGAACACTTCCCTGTAGAAACGCTAAGAGCTGAGAAATGCAACGATGATGGTGATATAGAGGCTTACTACTATATGGCTGATTGGACTAAGCTAAAGCCTTCTGATAAGCCTATGCGTATTCCTGCGTTCGGTTTCTCAAAAGAGGGTGTAGAGATTCTTTATGTTAAGCCTTACAGAGCAGGATTCTATTACTACTCACCTGTAGATTATCAAGGAGGGTTACAGTACGCTGAATTAGAAGAGGAGATATCAAACTATCACCTAAACAACATAATGAACGGACTTGCTCCTTCGATGTTAATTAACTTCAACAACGGAGTTCCTAACGAAGAGGAGCGTTCAATGATTGAGCAGCGTATCTATCAGAAGTTTTCGGGTTCAAGCAATGCGGGTAAGTTTATTCTTGCTTTTAACGACAATGCAGATACCGCAGCTTCTATTGAGCCTGTACAACTAAGTGATGCACATAACCAATACCAATTCTTATCTGATGAGAGTATGAGAAAGATTATGGTATCGCACAGGGTCGTTTCTCCGATGCTTTTAGGTATCAAAGATAACTCAGGGTTAGGTAACAACGCAGAGGAGCTTAAAACGGCTTCTACGCTAATGGATAACACGGTTATTAGACCATTTCAGACACTTTTACTTGATGCCTTTGAGAAAGTATTAGCGGTAAATAATATCACGCTTAAAATGTACTTTAAAACGCTTCAACCGCTTGAGTTCACCGACCTTGATAATGCGATGAATAAAGAGCAAGTAGAGGAAGAAACAGGAGTTAAGATGAGTGTGAGCGAATCTCAAACTAAGATGAGTTCTGAAAAACCTGATACAAGTGATGAGCATTTAGATAAAATCTTTGATGCACTTAGTGAGTTAGGAGAAGATGAAGATTTAGACGAGTGGGAACTTGTTGATGAGCGACCTGTAGACTATGAGCAAGAGGAAGCTTTAGATAAGATGTTAGGATTAGCTTCTACAGGTAGAGCGATACCTAATGCTAAGTCTGAGCAAGATGAAGAGGTAGATGGTGTACAATTCAAGGTACGATACCAATACGCTCCTTTATCTACTAAGAATAACTCACGAGAGTTCTGCAAGAAGATGGTAGGTGCTAAGAAAATCTATCGTAAAGAGGATATCGAAAAGATGAGTTCTCAGGTAGTAAATGCAGGATTCGGAGTAGGTGGAGCTGACACTTACGATATATGGTTTTACAAAGGCGGTGCAAGATGCCATCACTTTTGGATGCGTAAGACTTATATGAGTAAAAGAGGTAGACCTGATGTAAAGAACCCTAATGCTGAGGTAAGTGTTAATAAAGCAAGAACTGAAGGATTATCACCAATAACTAATGACCCTAAAGTGGCTAAAAGACCTGTCGATATGCCCAATGAAGGATTTGTAAACCCAAGATAAGATGGCAACTGCATTATTTATAAAAAGAGAAGATTTAGTACGCAATAGCATCTTAGATGGTAATGTAGATACTGATAAATTCATTCAATACATTAAGATTGCACAAGAGATTCATATTCGTAATTACTTGGGTACTGATTTATACAATAAGATTAGTGCAGATATTATTGCGAGTACTTTAAGCGGAGATTACTTAGAGCTTGTAAATACTTATATCCAACCGATGCTGATTCACTATGCGATGGTAGATTACTTACCGTTTGCTGCGTATCAAGTAAAGAACGGAGGAGTATTTAAGCACCGCTCTGAGAATGGTGATGCTGCTACTAAAGAGGAGATAGATTACTTAGTACAAAGAGAGCGAGATATTGCTGAATATTATACAAGAAGATTTATTGACTATATGTCTTTTAATCAAGAGTCGTTCCCTGAGTACTATACGAACTCTAACGATGATATTCATCCTGATACTAACGCAACATTCAACGGATGGGTGATTTAAAGAAAGGCTATAAACCTAAAGTAAGCAACATTGTTAAACTCGAAAAGTTCTTAAAGAAGAATGAGTTACCAAAGAAATAATATCGGGTGGGGTAGCATCTATTTGATTGACGATGTAGTTGATGGAGCGGTAGACACTTATGCTGACTTAGCAACAGTCGATAAATTAAAAGAAGGTGATATCTACTTAGTAAAAACAACAACAGGTATTATAGGTATCAACAGAAAGATTAAAGGACTATACAGATACGATGGTTCAAGTTGGACTGCTATGCAGACTGAGATGTTAGGTTCTTTAGTTGCGTTTAATCCAACGGGGACTAATATAACTGCTACAAGCGTAGAAGAGGCAATAA
>Ga0209654_1001204_pt1 | contig 21273 bp, 17 predicted proteins | sample SaaInl1SG_22_DNA_FD_184646 | JGI IMG/M metagenome (GOLD analysis project Ga0209654, IMG submission 184646) | Marine microbial communities from expanding oxygen minimum zones in the Saanich Inlet - ESP_161SG_22_DNA (SPAdes) (version 2) | ecosystem: Environmental > Aquatic > Marine > Intertidal... | reverse complement strand
AATTGCGGTATGAGTCGGACAGGAGAAAAGTATTTTCTTATTCTTTTGAACCTGGTTTTGGTCAATTTTATAATGGGCGCAGAAACGTTATTAAAGGCAGCTTAAACTTGAGACTACAGCCCAAAGTAATTGTTGGACTTCAATATGAATACAATCAATTGAGAATGCCAAAACCCTATTCAGACGCAGATATCTGGCTGTTAAGCCCAAGGGTAGCTGTAACCTTTAATAAATCTGTTTTTTGGACTACCCTGATTCAGTACAGCAATAGAAATGACAATCTAGGCATTAACAGCCGCGTTCAGTGGCGCTTTGCGCCATTATCTGACCTATTTATAGTGTATAATGACAATTATTTTGTCTCTGATTTCGCGCCTAAATTCAGGTCTTTAAATCTAAAATTTACTTATTGGTTAAATATTTAATATGACTTATACCATGCTGTGCTCTGATTTAGACGGCACATTACTAGGACTCAAAAATAGACCAACTCCTTATTGTTGTAACACTTTTAAAAAATACAACAAACAAATAAAAATGGTTTTAGTCTCTGCCAGAATGCCTTCTGGTATGTATTATATTCAAGAGGCTCTAGGAATTGAAAATGAACCCATAGTGTGTTATAATGGAGCGCTTGTACTAGACCGCCAAAAAGTGATCAGCAGTACTTATATCACCATTGAACTCATTGAAAAAGTGTGGGCCATTTGTGAAAATTACGGTGTAGCAATTGGCTTGTATTCTCATGATGAATGGTTTGCTCCAAATCCTTCAGAACGTATTACAAAAGAAGAGTTTAATACCCAAACCAAAGTAGCTTTTGAGCCTACTACTGTCACAATATCTCGTTGGAAAAAAGCAGAAAAAGGCGCTCATAAACTCATGCTTATGGGCACAAAAGAAACCGCAGACAAAGCCATAAAACAGTTAGAAAATACCCTTGGAAATGTATTGGGAATATATAGATCTAACGACACCTTGATAGAAATAAGTCCTGGTTCTGTAGATAAGTGTAGTGGTATAAAAAGCCTATTAGACGGGCTAAGCTCTTTAAAGCATATTATGGCATTTGGAGACAATTACAATGATATGAGCATGTTACAAGAGGCTGGACTTGGAATAGCGGTGGGCAACGCAAGAAAAGCCGTAAAAGAGGTAGCAGATCATGTGGTAGCTCCTTTTAATGAAGACGGAGTAGCCCACTTTTTGGAAGATTTTTTTAACAAATAATATCATTATGAGCACTCCTTTTATTGTAGATGACACGGTTGTTTTTGGAATACTAGCAGCGTGTTTGGGCTTTGTGTTTTACACCTCTAATAGTAGTCATATTGTCTGGAAACGCATATACACCTTTATTCCAGGGGTGCTAATGTGTTATTTATTACCCTCTCTTTTGGTTAGCGCAGGAATTGTATCCGATAATACGTCTAATTTATATTTTATGGCTAGCCGCTATTTACTCCCTGCAGCTTTAGTGCTTATGACATTGAGTATAGATTTAAAGGCCATAGCTAGTTTAGGGTCTAAAGCATTAATCATGTTTTTTACAGGTACTTTTGGTATTGTTATAGGGGGGCCTATTGCCATACTTATAGTCGCTATTTTTTCTCCAGAAACTGTTGGCGGTAATGATTTTGACGCTATTTGGAGGGGACTTTCTACCATTGCAGGAAGCTGGATAGGTGGCGGTGCCAACCAAGCTGCCATGCTTGAAATTTTTCAATACAATCCCGAAAAATACGGCGGTATGGTATTGATAGACATTGTTGTAGCTAATATTTGGATGGCAATTCTGCTTCTTGGAGTAGGAAAAACAGCACAGATAGACCGTTGGCTTAAAGCAGACACTTCTGCCTTAGAGGCCTTAAAAATTAAAGTAGCCCATTTTCAAGAAAAAGTAAATAGGATTCCTACAATCAAAGACTATGTCATGCTGCTTTCAGTCAGTTTTACCGCTGTGGGTATAGCTCATTTTTTTGGAAACCACCTCAGCGAATTTTTAACAAATGGAGTTGCAGCAGTAGCAGATAAAAAAAGTTTCTTATCCTTCATGGGTTCTTCGTTCTTTTGGATGGTTGTGTTGGCCACTACCATTGGAATTTCATTGTCATTCACTTCTATTAAAAATTATGAAGGTGCAGGAGCCAGTAAATTGGGTGGTGTTTTCATCTATATCTTGGTGGCTACTATTGGAATGAAAATGGATCTTACACAGATTTTAGACAATCCAGGACTTATTGTCATTGGGCTCATTTGGATTAGTATTCACGCATTACTACTGATATTGGTGGCTAAAATAATAAAGGCACCCTTCTTCTTTTTGGCAGTTGGCAGCCAAGCCAATGTAGGTGGAGCAGCGTCTGCTCCTGTTGTTGCAGCAGAATTCAGTCCTTCACTTACCTCCGTAGGTGTTTTACTGGCTGTTGGGGGTTATGTTGTTGGTACAGCTGGAGCGCTATTTTGTGCTTATTTGATGGAAATAGCCTCTAATTTGTAAATATATTACGTATAATTTAAAGACTTTAGCCATCTTTGTGGCTCATTAATTAAATACCATGAAATATTCAATTTTACCTGCTTTAATAGCATTGTTTATTACAAGTTGTAATAACAGGACCAACGATTTAGACGCTATGGTTGTATCTGGAACTGTAAAAGGCTTAAAAAAAGGCACCCTATATTTACAACACATTCCAGACAGTACCCTAGTAACTATTGATTCTATAGAGATTGATGGATCTGGTAATTTCAAGTTTGACACTAAAATTGAAAGTCCAGAAGTGTTCTATCTGTACCTCAATAAAAAAGACAACAATACCATTAATGATAGGATCACATTTTTTGGAGAACCAAGTCTCATTGAAATAAATACCAAATGGAATGCCTTTGATATGGATCCAATCATTAAAGGAACCAAAAGCAATGAGAAATTTATTGAATACAATGAAATGATGTCAAAATTTAATATTCAAGACATGACATTTATGGAAAAGGCTATACAAGCCAACAGTTCCAACAACCAAGTATTGTTAGACTCTCTCCAAGATGCTTCTGAAAAAAATGCCCTTAGAAGGTATTTATTTGTCTTAAACTTTGCGCTAAATAATTCAGACTCCTTTGTGACACCTTATATAACACTCAATGATGCGCCTAATGCTAATGTGAAGTTTTTAGATTCTATTTACAACAAACTGTCTCCTGAAGTAGCTGGTTCTAAATATGGAAAAGAACTGAACCAATTTATTATGGACATTAAATCTGACCAATAGTAAATACTGACTATTAAGCACTATTACCAAAAAAAGGCGGCCCTAAGGGCCGCCTTTTTTTGGTCTGTACACAGCAATAATACTAAGCAGATAGCTTGTTTAATGCAGTAACTAATTCTGTAGCTTTAGTTTCAAGGTCGTTTTTAACAGCTTTTAAATGCGCTGAACGATTGTCTGCTTTTTTATCGTTTACTTTGGCGATAAGTCCGTCAAATACTTCAATAGCCTGATCTATTAAAGCAGATCCTTCTTTTGAATCTAAATTATTGGTAGCAGCTTCCCAAAGGTATACTGCTTCAATGATATCTCCTAGTACGTAGTTAATATCCTTTTTTAAGTCTTTTATGCTAGCCATAATGCTATTTTTTAAATTTTGACAAAATTACATTTTTTAGATGTAACCTACACTATGATTTAAAGATAAGAAAAGAACTAATAGTGCACTTCTAATAAAACACAACCTTTAGGGCTATTTATACTTAAAGATGGACTATTGGCAGCGACTAATATGGTTTCACCATACTTGAAATCAGTGGAACCAAAAGGATTGGATATTTCTCCACTTCCATTAACACATAAAAAAGCACTAAAACTTTCTCCCGTTCGGCCTTCTTCTGTATAATTTCCTTTAATAGGCAAGTACTTTGTTTTAAAATAAGGGGTATTTAAAAGCGTATTACGCTCGTTCTCTTGGGTACTGTAACTACACTTTTTTGGTGTAGGTGCATTAAAGTTTATAGCATCAAAAGCCAAATCTGTATGTAATTCTCTATAATTCCCTTGAGCGTCTTTTCTATTGAAATCATATACCCTGTAAGTAATATCTGATGTTTGTTGAATTTCTGCAATTAAAGTACCTGCGCCTATTGCGTGAACTGTACCAGTCTCAATATAAAAGGCATCGCCCGGGGAAATAAAATGCTTTTCCATTAAAGAAACTAAGGTGCCTCCATTGAGGTGCTTTTGATACATTTCAGAAGTGGTTCCGGGCTTAAAACCTACAATTAACGATGCATTAGGCTCAGCCTCCATGACATACCACATTTCATTTTTACCCAGTGAATTGTGTCTTTTCTTAGCCAATAGGTCATTGGGATGTACCTGAATACTCAAATCATCTGCAGCATCTAAAAACTTTATCAATACTGGGAAGTTAAGCCCAAAATCACGGGCAACTTCACTACCTAAAAACTGAGACTTGAATTCGCCAATAAGCTCCGTTAATGAAGTTCCCTTAAAGGCTCCATTGGCAACAAAAGAGACACTTCCTTCTACCGCAGACAACTCCCAACTCTCTCCAATGCCTTGAGAAGCATTTTCCTTAAATAATTTGGTTTTTAATTGGCTCCCACCCCAAATACGCTCTTTTAAAATAGGGACAAATTTCAATGGATATAAAGGCATTTTTATTGTTTTTTAGCCGTTATAGGTTACAAAATTTCTAGGCGTTTCATACAAAGTCACCGACAAATCATGTCCCTTTTGTAAATGCGGTTTTAACTTGTTCCAAATCACTACTGAAATGTACTCCGCTGTTGGGTTAAGGTCTTTAAATTCTGGTACCTCAATATTTAGATTTTTATGATCAAAAGCATCTTCAACTTCAGATTTAATGAGGTCTTTCAGTATTTTCGCATCCATTACATATCCGGTATCTGGATCAATATCTCCTGTTACGCTCACTACCAGATCATAGTTGTGCCCATGGTAATGAGGGTTGTTACATTTACCAAAAATCTGGGTATTTTTGGCATCGCTCCAATGGTCGTTGTGCAACCTATGTGCAGCGTTAAAATGTGCTTTTCTGCTAATGGTAACTCTCATAGTTTATTTTTTTTACGAAAGGTACATATAATATTTTTCAAATATTATCTTAAACCATGGAGTATATAGGTCTGGTTGTTTTTCAATATCTTTTTTAATGTCGTCTGGTAGCATCCATTTCCAAGAAGCAACCTCTTCAGGATTTATATTAGGCAGTTCATTAAATTCCCCTTGCATGACATGATCAAATTCATGCTCTGTTAATCCATTTCCCATGTCTGCTTTATAAACAAAGGAGAATAACTCTTTTAAAGGCGTTTCAAAGCCCATTTCTTCCATTAATCGTCTTTTCCCTGCTGCCAAGTTTTGTTCGCCATCTCTTTGGTGACTACAACAAGTATTGGTCCATAAACCAGGAGAATGGTATTTTGAAAGTGCTCTTTGCTGAAGCATGATTTCACCTTTATCATTATTGACAAAAACAGAAAACGCCCTGTGAAGTAAGGCTTTTTCGTGTGCTTCAATCTTTTCCATGAGCCCCTGAGGCTCATCATTTTCATTCACAAGGACAACAAATTCTTTCATGGGTATAAAAATACATTCTTTTATACTTTTAATTTAAAGTTTAGAGGGGTTTTCTTAGAATGAAAAATTACTCCTAGCAACGTTTTTTCTAAATTGATACTTTAAAACAACCTCTAATGAACCACTATTAAAAATTTCCTGTCCCAAATCTGTAGCGGCACGGTCATAGGATATTCCTATAAAAAATTCTTCTGAAAACTGGTATCCAACCAAACCACTCACTGCTGCTTTCAGCCTGTAAGACAATCCAAAAGACACCCTTTCTTTTAACAATACTGCAGCAGATAAATCTGTTTGCAGTGGAGCGCCTGTAACAGTTTTTACAAGAAAACTTGGCCTTAAAATAAGCCCATTTGATAATGCTAAAGCAAATCCTGAATTTAAATAAAAATGCATTTTATCTTTTACTTCTAAGAAAGAGGATTGGTCAAAATACAAAGTCTCCAAAAATGTAGGTACAGAAAATCCAATATAAAAATTTGGCGTATAATAAAAAACACCTGCACCTACATTAGGGGCAAAACGATTGTCTATAGCGTTATTCAAAATTGGATCTGGCCCCAAGCTGAAATCTTGATTTAATAGATTATAATTTATGTCCAAAATATGTGCTCCGGCTTTAATGCCAAATGCTATTTGACTTGAAGCATTCAAAGAAATGGTGTAAGAAACATCTAAATTCACCACTGTTTCCGTAGTAGGTCCAATTTTATCATTTACAAGTCCAAAACCCATGGACAATCCTCTCCAACGAGAAGGAGCGCTATAATTGATCAATTGGGTTTTTGGAGCCCCCTCTACCCCAATCCATTGTGCCCTATATAGTGCTGTTAAGCTTTTCTCACCATTAAATCCCGCATAAGCAGGATTGTAAGATTGGGTGTTGTGAATAAACTGGGTAAACTGTGCTTCTTGCTGTGCATAAAGTTTAGAAAATGTCGTGAAAATTAGCAAAATCATACAGACTTTAGTAAATACGCTTTTTTTTATCGCTCCCATACTTAATGATTTATAGATAAATATCTAGCACATATAATAAGCCCTAAAGTTTTTAAGCCTTTGAATTGAATTTAAAAAAAAATTTGAACCGCAAAATAGTTTTATATCGCTTAAATAGATATATCGATCGACTAAGTGAATAAAAAAAACGTTCAAGTGTGTATTTAATAAATAATTTACAGCAGAATTAATCCTTAACGCAAAATTACATTAGTGATATGATTTTTTTTAAATCTGCGTATTGAAGCTTAATATTTAGCTTATTTTTGTACAAATTTTTTTCATGAGTTTAGCACAAGAGATTAGCAAGAGGAGGACCTTTGGAATTATTTCCCATCCAGATGCAGGTAAAACTACCCTAACAGAGAAATTATTACTCTTTGGGGGTGCAATTCAAGAAGCGGGTGCCGTAAAGAACAATAAAATCAAGAAAGGCGCTACCAGTGATTTTATGGAAATTGAAAGGCAGAGAGGAATTTCTGTAGCCACTTCTGTGTTGGCTTTTATTTACAGGGATAAAAAGATTAATATTTTAGACACCCCTGGACACAAAGATTTTGCTGAAGATACCTTTAGAACCCTCACTGCAGTTGACAGTGTTATTGTGGTTATTGATGTGGCCAAAGGGGTAGAGGAACAAACAGAAAAACTAGTGTCTGTTTGTAGAATGAGAAATATTCCTATGCTGGTATTTATCAACAAATTAGATAGGGAAGGAAAAGATGCCTTTGATTTATTAGATGAAGTAGAGCAAAAACTAGGGTTAACGGTCACCCCAATGAGTTTCCCTATTGGTATGGGATATGACTTTAAAGGGATTTACAATATTTACGAAAGTAACATTAACTTATTTAGCGGAGACAGTAAAAAAAATATTGAAGACACTCTGGCTTTTAACGATCTCAATAGTCCTGAACTAGAGAAAATAGTAGGAAGCGCTCAAGCAAAAGCTTTGAGAGAAAATCTTGAACTCGTTCAGGGAGTTTATCCTCCTTTTGATAAAGAAGCATATTTAAAAGGGGATCAACAACCTGTATTTTTTGGTTCAGCCTTAAATAATTTTGGGGTTAGAGAACTCTTAGACTGTTTTATAGACATAGCACCCACCCCTAGACCTAAAAAAGCAGAAGAAAGAATCGTAGAACCCTCTGAAAAAGCCCTGACTGGATTTGTATTTAAAATTCATGCCAATATGGATCCTAAACATAGGGATAGACTGGCATTTATTAAAATTGTTTCTGGAACTTTTGAAAGAAACAAACCCTATTTGCATGTTCGGAACAACAAAAACATGAAATTTTCAAGTCCAAATGCATTTTTTGCAGAGAAAAAAGAAATTGTGGACATCTCTTACCCTGGAGATATTGTAGGGCTTCACGATACTGGAAACTTTAAAATTGGTGACACGCTTACTGAAGGAGAATCCCTTCATTATAAAGGTATTCCGAGTTTCTCTCCAGAACACTTCAGGTATATTAACAATGCAGATCCTCTAAAATCCAAACAGCTCAATAAAGGAGTAGACCAGCTCATGGATGAGGGTGTGGCGCAATTGTTTACCTTAGAACTCAATGGTAGAAAAATTATTGGAACAGTGGGCGCGCTTCAATATGAAGTAATTCAATACCGTTTAGAGCACGAATACGGAGCCAAATGCTCTTACGAGAACTTTCCTGTGTACAAAGCTTGTTGGGTCATTCCTGACGATAAAAACAACGAAGAGTTTAAAGAGTTCTCCAGAATAAAGAGCAAGTTCCTAGCCAAAGACAAAAGGGGTCAGTTGGTCTTCTTGGCAGATTCTGCCTTCTCCCTTCAAATGACACAGCAAAAGTACCCTTCCGTTAAATTGAGGTTTACTTCTGAGGCGGAAGCTTAGCTACATAATTGTTTGTCTAAAAACAACCACTAATAAAAAACCCTACTCCATTGGAGTAGGGTTTTTTTATGTTAAGCTTCACCGGCAGGCCCAAAGTTAATGGGTATTCCCGGCTGTTCATAATCTTTAATGGCTCCATGACTGCTTTCAAACTTGGTGACATTGTCTTGCAATGCTTTCAAGAATTTTTTAGCGTGTTGCGGGGTGAGTATCACCCTACTCTTCACTTTAGCCTTAGGAGCTCCTGGCATTAAGCTAATAAAGTCTACTACAAATTCAGATACAGAATGATTAATTACAGCCAAGTTCGAGTAGGTACCCTCAGCGGTTTTCTCATCTAATTCTATATTAATTTGGTTTTCTTTATCGCTCATGCGTACCTATTAAAATTTTAAAGCTTCTTTTCTAGCAAGAATTTCGTCGTACTCTTCTTTAGACCCAACAAGAACACTCTCATAGGCGCGCATTCCAGTACCAGCTGGTATTTTGTGTCCTACAATTACATTCTCTTTAAGTCCTTCTAAACCGTCTACTTTACCAGCTACTGCTGCTTCGTTTAACACTTTAGTAGTTTCCTGGAAGGAAGCCGCTGAAATGAATGACTTGGTCTGTAAAGAAGCCCTTGTAATACCTTGCAAGATTGGTGTAGCAGTAGCTGCTACAGCATCTCTAGCGGTTACCAATGCTTTGTCATTTCGTTTCAATAAAGAATTCTCATCTCTGAGCTCTCTAGCTGTAACAATCTGACCTGCTTTTAAGTGCTCAGAATCACCAGCTTCTTCAACGACTTTCTTACCGAATATTCCATCATTTTCTTTGATAAAGTCATCTTTGTGAATCAATTGGTTTTCTAAGAATATGGTGTCTCCTGGATCTTGAACCCTAACTTTACGCATCATCTGACGTACTACTACCTCAAAGTGCTTGTCGTTAATTTTCACCCCTTGTAAACGGTATACTTCTTGTACTTCATTCACTAGGTATTGCTGAACTGCAGAAGGTCCTTTGATAGACAAAATATCTTCTGGAGTAATAGATCCATCAGAAAGTGCCATACCAGCACGAACGTAATCATTTTCTTGTACAAGGATTTGGTTAGAAAGTTTCACTAGATACTTTTTAACTTCTCCTAGTTTAGATTCTATGATAATTTCACGATTACCTCTTTTAATCTTACCAAAAGAAACCACACCGTCAATTTCAGAAACTACTGCTGGGTTAGAAGGGTTACGTGCTTCGAAAAGCTCTGTAACTCTTGGTAAACCTCCTGTAATATCTCCTGCCTTGGCAGATTTACGTGGAATTTTAACTAAAATTTTTCCTTCACTTATCTTCTCATTATCATCTACCATGATATGAGACCCTACCGGAAGGTTATAAGAACGCAACACTTCATCTTTATTGTTTTTAATCAATAAAGTAGGAATGAGTTTCTTGTTTCTAGACTCAGAAATTACTTTTTCTTGGAAACCTGTTTGTTCATCAATTTCCACCTGGTAAGTAACCCCTTGGTCAATATTCTCGTAGGATATCTTTCCTGTAAATTCAGAAACAATTACACCGTTATATGGATCCCAAGAACAAATAACATCTCCTTTTTTAATCTTAGCGCCATTCTTAACAGAAAGAATAGATCCATAAGGGATATTGTTAGTACTTAAAACAATGCCAGTTTTGGCGTCCGTTAATTTAATTTCAGAAGTTCTAGAAATAACAATTTCTGTTGCTCCACCTTCTGCATTCTGTCCTTTAACTGTTCTGAGGTCTTCTATTTCAGCAACACCGTCAAACTTAGCAGCCAATTTGTTGTCCTCAGAAATGTTTCCTGCAATACCACCAACGTGGAACGTTCTCAATGTAAGCTGGGTTCCTGGTTCTCCAATAGATTGAGCGGCAACTACACCAACTGCTTCTCCACGTTGAACCATTTTGTTGGTAGATAAATTTCTACCGTAACACTTACCACAAATACCCTTGTCTGCCTCACATGTCAATGGAGAACGCACTTCTACTTTCTCCACTGGAGAAGCTTCTATACGTTTCACATCTGCTTCAGAAATTTCTTGACCAGCAGTCAATAATAGTTCTTCAGTGAGTGGGTTATAAACGTCGTGTAAAGAAACACGTCCTAAGATTCTCTCTCCAAGACTCTCTACCACTTCTTCGTTTTTCTTTAAAGACTGTACTTCTATTCCACGAAGGGTACCACAATCTTCTGTATTGATAATCACATCTTGTGATACGTCTACCAATCTTCTGGTTAAGTAACCGGCATCGGCTGTTTTAAGAGCGGTATCGGCGAGTCCTTTACGAGCACCGTGGGTAGAGATAAAGTATTCAAGAATGGATAGACCTTCCTTAAAGTTAGAAAGAATTGGATTTTCAATAATTTCTCCACCTCCAGCTGTAGATTTCTTAGGCTTGGCCATAAGACCTCGCATACCTGTTAACTGACGGATTTGTTCTTTAGAACCCCTCGCTCCAGAATCTAGCATCATATACACAGAGTTAAACCCTTGTTGGTCTTCTCTAATACGTTTCATAGCCAATTCAGTAAGCATTGCGTTGGTAGAAGTCCAAACGTCAATCACTTGGTTGTATCTTTCATTATTGGTGATAAGACCCATGTTGTAGTTGGCCATAATGCCCTCTACTTGACCATTGGCCTCAGCGATCATTTCGTGTTTTTCTGGCGGGATAATAATATCTCCTAAACTAAACGATAGACCCCCTTTAAAGGCAAATTCATACCCCATAGTTTTGATCTTATCTAAGAAGTCTGCCGTTACCGGTACAGAGGTTACACTTAAAATATCTCCAATAATATCTCTTAATGATTTTTTGTTTAAGACCTGGTTCACATAACCGGCTGCTTCAGGTACTACCATATTAAATAAAACCCTACCTACAGTAGTTTTTATAATTTGTGGTACCAATTCACCTGCATCATTAAAGTCTTTTGCTCTTACCTTAATTCCTGCGTTTAGGGCAACCCTTCCTTCGTTAAAAGCAATCACTACCTCTTCAGCAGAGTAAAAAGTAAGGCCTTCTCCTTGAACAGGTACTTCTTTGGTAGAAACACGCTCTTTGGTCATATAATATAGACCCAAGACCATATCCTGAGAAGGTACTGTAATTGGAGATCCATTGGCTGGGTTTAATATATTGTGAGAAGCCAACATTAATAGTTGTGCTTCCAAAATAGCTTCAGGTCCTAATGGTAAGTGAACCGCCATCTGATCCCCATCAAAATCTGCATTAAATGCAGTACATACTAATGGGTGCAAACGAATCGCTTTTCCTTCAATTAACTTAGGCTGGAATGCTTGGATTCCTAAACGGTGAAGGGTTGGGGCCCTGTTTAATAAAACAGGATGACCTTTTAATACATTCTCTAAAATGTCCCAAACTACCGGTTCTTTTTTGTCTATGATTTTCTTAGCAGACTTAACTGTTTTCACAATTCCACGCTCAATAAGCTTGCGAATTACGAATGGCTTGTATAATTCTGCTGCCATATCTTTTGGAAGACCACATTCAAACAATTTCATTTCTGGTCCAACAACAATTACAGAACGGGCAGAATAATCTACACGTTTCCCTAATAAGTTCTGACGGAAACGACCTTGCTTCCCTTTTAATGAATCTGAAAGTGACTTAAGCGGTCTGTTAGATTCTGTTTTTACAGCAGAGGCTTTACGCGTGTTGTCGAACAGTGAATCTACAGATTCTTGAAGCATACGCTTCTCGTTTCTCAAGATAACCTCAGGTGCTTTAATCTCTACCAAACGCTTTAAACGGTTGTTTCTGATAATTACCCTACGGTATAAGTCATTTAAATCAGAGGTTGCAAAACGCCCTCCATCTAAAGGTACTAATGGTCTTAACTCTGGTGGAATAACTGGGATCACTTTCATGATCATCCACTCAGGTCTGTTTTCTCTGTTTTCTTGAGACTCTCTTAAAGACTCCACTACTTGCAAACGCTTAAGTGCTTCCGTCTTACGTTGTTTAGAGGTCTCTGTATTTGCTTTGTGTCTTAGCTCATAAGAAAGGGTATCTAGATCAATTCTAGAAAGAATGTCAATCAGACACTCTGCACCCATCTTAGCGATAAACTTGTTGGGATCGGTGTCCTCTAAATATTGGTTCTCAACAGGAATAGACTCTAAAATATTCAAGTATTCTTCCTCAGTTAAGAAATCCATTTTTTGAAGTTCTTCCCCTTCTGCCCCTTTAGCAATACCTGGCTGAATCACTACGTAACGCTCGTAGTAAATAATCATATCTAATTTCTTAGAAGGTAGGCCTAAAAGGTATCCGATTTTGTTAGGTAAAGAACGGAAGTACCAGATATGAGCCACAGGAACCACTAAATTAATGTGTCCTACGCGGTCTCTACGAACCTTCTTTTCTGTTACTTCTACCCCACAACGATCACAAACAATTCCGCGATAACGGATTCTTTTGTATTTACCACAAGCACACTCGTAGTCTTTTACTGGGCCAAAAATTCGCTCACAGAAAAGACCATCTCTCTCAGGTTTGTGGGTTCTATAGTTAATTGTTTCTGGTTTTAAAACTTCTCCTCTAGAGGCGCCCAGGATAGATTCTGGAGATGCCAATCCAATGGAAATTTTATTAAACCTTTTAACCGTGTTATTATCTTTTTGTCTAGCCATAACAATATGGTGCTACTAATTAAAATGTATATTATCTATAATCCTCAAGACCGAATCTTGTTACTCTTCCAATCTAATGTCTAAACCTAAACCTTTAAGTTCATGCATTAGTACGTTGAAAGATTCTGGTAAACCTGGTTCTGGCATAGTTTCTCCTTTAACAATAGCTTCGTAGGTCTTAGCCCTACCAATTACGTCGTCGGATTTAACTGTCAAAATTTCTCTAAGGGTAGCAGACGCGCCATACGCTTCCAATGCCCAAACTTCCATTTCTCCAAAACGCTGCCCTCCAAATTGTGCTTTACCTCCTAATGGCTGTTGCGTGATAAGAGAGTAAGGTCCAATGGAACGTGCGTGCATTTTGTCGTCTACCATATGTCCAAGTTTCAACATATAGATCACCCCTACCGTAGCAGGTTGATCAAAACGCTGACCGGTACCACCGTCATACAAATAAGTATGACCAAATTGAGGGATTCCAGCTTCTTCTGTGTAAGCATTGATCTGATCAATTGTGGCTCCGTCAAAAATTGGTGTAGCATATTTCTTGTCTAACTTGAGACCTGCCCAACCTAAAACAGTTTCATATATCTGACCAATATTCATACGAGAAGGCACCCCTAATGGGTTCAATACAATATCTACAGGTGTTCCGTCTTCCAAGAATGGCATGTCTTCATGACGTACAATTCTAGAAACAATACCTTTGTTTCCGTGACGTCCTGCCATCTTATCACCTACTTTTAATTTACGTTTCTTAGCCACGTAAACTTTAGCAAGCTTCATGATACCAGCAGGTAACTCATCCCCTACAGAAATAGTGAACTTATCTCTTCTCAAGTTTCCTTGAAGGTCATTCAGTTTAATCTTATAGTTGTGTAATAAGTCTGCTACAGAAGCATTGGTGGCTTTATCTGTTGTCCAGCTACCTCCTACAAGGTGAGCGAAATCATCTACAGAGTTTAGCATTTTAAGACTGTACTTCTTCCCTTTTGGCAATACTTCTTCTTCTAAGTCGTTTAAGACTCCTTGAGATGTTTTCCCGTTTACAAGAGAGAATAGTTTTTCTACCAATACATCCTTAAGCTGTTGGAATTTCACTTCGTATTCCAACTCTAATTTTGTAATAGCATCTTTATCTTCAGAACGCTTACGCTTGTCTTTTACAGATCTAGAAAACAATTTCTTTTCAATTACAACACCTCTTAAAGAAGGAGACGCTTTTAAAGAAGCATCTTTAACGTCACCCGCTTTGTCTCCAAAAATGGCACGTAATAATTTCTCTTCTGGTGTTGGATCAGATTCTCCTTTAGGGGTAATCTTACCGATAAGAATATCTCCAGGCTTCACTTCTGCCCCAATTCTAATCATACCGTTTTCATCAAGGTCTTTAGTAGCCTCTTCAGAAACGTTTGGAATATCATTGGTCAATTCTTCTGCACCTAGTTTTGTGTCTCTCACTTCTAAAGAATACTCATCTACGTGAATTGAAGTGAAAATGTCTTCTCTGACTACTTTTTCAGAAATTACAATAGCATCCTCAAAGTTATATCCTTTCCATGGCATAAAGGCCACTTTCAAGTTTCTACCAAGGGCTAATTCTCCGTTTTGAGTCGCATAACCTTCACAAAGTACTTGTCCTTTTATAACCTTATCACCTTTGCGAACAATTGGTTTAAGGTTAATAGAGGTTCCTTGGTTGGTTTTTCTAAACTTCACCAGGTTGTACGTTTTAGAATCTTCTTCAAAACTCACCAAACGCTCTTCGTCTGTTCTAGTATATTTAATGGTAATTTTTTGGGCATCTACATACTCAATCACACCATCGCCTTCTGCATTAATCAAAACCCTTGAATCAGCAGCCACTTGTTTCTCTAATCCAGTTCCAACTATTGGAGCTTCAGGTCTAAGTAATGGTACTGCCTGACGCATCATGTTAGATCCCATCAAGGCTCTGTTTGCATCATCATGCTCTAAGAAAGGAATTAAAGAGGCAGAAATAGAAGCAATCTGATTAGGAGCAACATCTGTGTAATGCACCTCAGATGGGTCAACTACTGGAAAATCTCCTTCTTCTCTTGCAATGACTTTATCTGTATCAATTACACCGTCCTTCTTCATAGGAATATTGGCCTGTGCAATTTTCATGCCTTCTTCTTCTTCTGCACTTAGGTAAGTATACTCTTCTGTATTTACTTTTCCTTTAGTTACTTTTCTATACGGCGTCTCTAAGAATCCCATTTGATTCACTTTAGCGTAAACCGCTAAAGAAGAAATAAGACCAATGTTTGGTCCTTCCGGTGTTTCAATAGGACATAATCTTCCGTAGTGTGTGTAATGCACATCACGTACCTCAAATCCAGCGCGTTCTCTTGAAAGACCACCAGGCCCAAGGGCCGACAATCTTCTCTTGTGCGTAATCTCTGCCAATGGATTGGTTTGATCCATAAACTGAGACAGTTGGTTTGTTCCAAAGAAAGAATTAATCACAGAAGACAAAGTCTTCGCGTTAATTAAGTCAATAGGTGTAAATACCTCGTTATCTCTCACATTCATACGCTCTCTGATGGTTCTTGCCATACGCGCAAGACCTACACCAAATTGCTGAGATAACTGCTCCCCTACAGTACGAACACGTCTGTTTGAAAGGTGGTCAATATCATCAATTTCTTCTTTAGAGTTAATAAGCTCTATTAAATATTTAATGATTGTAATAATATCTTCTTTGGTCAAAACTTGTTTGTCCATTCCAATATCAAGGCCTAATTTTTTATTCATTCTATAACGTCCTACGTCACCTAAATTGTAACGTTGCTCTGAAAAGAATAACTTGTCTATAATACCTCTAGCCGTTTCTTCATCTGGCGGCTCAGCATTACGCAATTGTCTGTAAATATGTTCAACCGCTTCTTTTTCTGAGTTGGTTGGGTCTTTCTGTAAGGTGTTGTGAATAATAGAATAATCAGATGCACCAGTACTCTCTTTATGCAAAAGTATGGTCTTCACATCTGCTTCCATAATTTCTGCGATATGGTCTTTTTCTAAAACAGTATCCCTGTCTAAAATAATCTCATTACGCTCAATTGAAACCACTTCTCCAGTGTCTTCATCTACAAAGTCTTCATGCCAAGTATTTAAAACTCTTGCTGCTAACTTTCTTCCTAAAACTTTTTTAAGTCCAGCATTTGATACTTTAATCTCTTCAGATAAATCGAAAATCTCAAGGATATCTTTGTCACTTTCAAAACCTATGGCCCTGAATAATGTCGTTACTGGTAATTTTTTCTTTCTATCAATGTAGGCATACATTACCCCATTAATATCGGTAGCAAATTCAATCCAAGATCCTTTAAAAGGAATCACTCTGGCAGAATATAACTTAGTACCGTTTGCGTGGAAAGACTGTCCAAAGAACACACCTGGTGAACGGTGTAACTGAGAAACAACCACACGCTCTGCGCCATTAATAACAAATGTACCGCTTGGCGTCATATAAGGGATGGTTCCCAAATACACGTCTTGAACGATGGTCTCAAAATCTTCATGCTCTGGATCTGTACAGTACAACTTAAGTCTTGCCTTCAAAGGAACACTATAAGTTAAACCTCTCTCAATACACTCTTGAATAGAATATCTTGGAGGATCAATAAAATAATCAAGAAATTCTAAAACGAATTGGTTTCTGGTGTCAGTGATTGGAAAGTTTTCCATGAAGGTGTTGTACAATCCTTCATTGCCCCTTTCGTCAGATTTTGTTTCTAACTGGAAAAAATCCTGAAACGATTTAATCTGAATGTCTAAGAAATCTGGATAAGCCGGAATATTCTTAGTGGATGCAAAATTTATTCTCTCAGTCTGATTTGTGAACATCAATAGACAAATTTTTGAATGTGAATACTATGCGTAGTGGTATAAAACTTCATATACCTTATATAAAAAGGCTTAGGTCTAACCACAAAAAGTGAAAAGACCTAAACCAAAAGTGCTATTGTTGTATGCTATTACTTAAGCTCAACTTTCGCTCCTGCTTCTTCTAATGACTTCTGAATTCCTTCTGCTTCATCTTTAGAAACACCTTCTTTGATTGGGCTTGGAGCACCATCTACAATGTCTTTAGCTTCTTTTAAACCTAAACCAGTTAATTCCTTAACTAATTTTACAACGGCTAATTTAGAAGCACCAGCTTCAACTAATACAACGTCGAATTCTGATTTTTCTTCTGCAGCAGCAGCGTCTCCACCACCAGCAGCAGCAACTGCAACTGCAGCAGCAGCAGGCTCAATACCGTACTCATCTTTTAAAATAGTAGCTAACTCATTTACTTCTTTTACAGTAAGGTTAACCAATTGTTCTGCGAAATTTTTTAAATCTGCCATTTTTCTATCGTTTTAATAAATTTTAAAAATATAATTGTTTAAGTGCGTTCTGTTTATCTTTCAGAGAGGGTCTTAATAATCCCTGCCAGTTTACCTCCACCGGACTTTAAGCCAGAAATAACGTTTTTAGCTGGGGATTGTAACAATCCAATAATATCGCCAATAACTTCTTCTTTAGACTTAATGTTCACTAATGAATCTAACTGATTGTCTCCAACATAGATTGCTTCTTCAATGAAAGCACCTTTTAAAATAGGTTTGTCTGAATTTTTTCTGAAAGCCTTAATAAGTTTTGCAGGTGCATTACTTACTTCAGAAAACATTAAAGAGGTATTCCCCTTAAGTACTTCTGGCAACTCTCCGAAATCTTTTTCAGAAGCTTCCATTGCTTTAGCAAGCAATGTGTTCTTCACAACAGACAGTCTAATATTGGCTTTAAAACAAGCCCTACGTAAATTAGAAGTAGTGTCTGCATCCAATCCAGAAATGTCTGCTAAATAAATAGTAGCATTTTCTGAAAGTTGTGAAGTTAAATCCTGTATAACGGTTAATTTGTCTTCTCTTGTCATAATATAAATTTTAAAGAACCCTTATGCTTTAGTGTCTAATTGAACACTAGGACTCATGGTACTAGACATGTAAATACTCTTTACATATATACCTTTGGAAGCAGTAGGTTTTAATTTGTTAAGGGTGTCAATGAGTTCTTTAGCATTTTCTGCAATCATATCTGCAGAGAAAGAAACCTTTCCAATTGCCGCGTGAACAATACCCGTTTTATCTACTTTAAAATCTATCTTACCAGCTTTTACTTCAGTAACCGCTTTAGCTACATCCATAGTTACTGTTCCTGTCTTTGGGTTTGGCATAAGACCTCTTGGCCCTAATACACGTCCTAAAGGACCTAATTTACCCATAACACTTGGCATAGTGATAATCACATCTACGTCTGTCCAACCGTTTTTGATTTTATCCAAATACTCATCCAAACCAACATAATCAGCACCAGCTGCTGTAGCCTCTGCTTCTTTATCTGGAGTCACTAAAGCAAGAACTTTAACGTCCTTACCAGTACCATGAGGAAGTGTTACCACCCCACGAACCATTTGATTTGCTTTTCTTGGATCCACACCCAATCTAACTGCGATATCCACAGAGGCATCGAATTTAGCATTGGTGATTTCTTTTACTAATACAGAACCTTCTGATAGAGAATATACTTTATTCTTGTCTATCTTAGAAAGCGCTTCCTTCTGCTTTTTTGTTAATTTTGCCATTTGATTTGCTTATTAAGATATTAGAAAGGTTTTGTACCTGATACTTTTAAACCCATAGATCTAGCTGTTCCAGCAACCATGCTCATTGCAGATCCAATTGTAAACGCATTTAAGTCTACCATTTTGTCTTCTGCAATAGTTTTAACTTGGTCCCAAGATACACTTGCTACTTTGTTTCTGTTAGGTTCGCCAGATCCTTTCTTAATCTTAGCTGCTTCCATCAATTGTACTGCCGCCGGCGGTGTCTTTACAACGAAGTCAAATGACTTGTCCTTGTATACCGTGATAGCAACAGGCAATACTTTGCCCTGTTTGTCCTGTGTACGCGCATTAAATTGCTTACAGAACTCCATGATGTTAACACCGGCAGCACCTAAAGCGGGTCCAACCGGTGGCGACGGATTCGCTGCACCTCCCCTAACTTGTAGTTTAACTACTTTACTTACTTCTTTTGCCATTGTTTTAAATTAAATTAAAGGTGCTTTTTGGAAGCAACACCCTTTGTATATGTAACAGTTCTAATTAAACTTTTTCTACTTGCATATAGCTGAGCTCTAATGGTGTCTTTCTTCCGAAAATTTTCACCATTACTTCTAGCTTACGCTTTTCTTCATTTATTTTTTCTACCGTACCATTAAATCCATTAAAAGGACCATCGATCACTTTAATGGTTTCTCCAGTAGTGTAAGGAATAGCAGCCATGTCTGCATTCACAGTCAATTCATCAACTTTTCCTAACATTCTATTCACCTCTGTTTTTCTAAGTGGCACAGGATCACCTCCTTTAGTTTCACCAAGAAATCCAATCACATTGGTAATAGAACGAATAATATGCACCATCTCTCCACCTAAGTTGGCTTTAATCATGATGTAACCAGGAAAATACACTTTTTCCTTGTTAAGCTTTTTTCCGTTTCTAATTTGAATTACTTTTTCAGTAGGCACCAACACATCTTCTAAGTAGTCACCAAAACCAAGCCTAGAGACTTCAGATTCAATGTACCCCTTAATCTTGTGCTCTTGGCCACTTACTGCCCTAACCACATACCATTTCTTTTCTAAAATCTCCCCCATGGATGCTATTAGTTAAGGATGTTATTAAAGTACAACTGTATGGCTTCGTTAAAAACACTGTCTACACCCCAAGTTGCCAGAGCAAATAGTATAGAGAAAACAGCCACTACCACCATCAGATTAGAAGATTCTGATCTAGAAGGAAGTGTTACATTGTTTTTTAACTCTTCAAAGGATTCTTTAATATATGTTAACATGCGGTACCTTTTTTATTTCATTACGCACGGGAGGAGAGACTCGAACTCCCGACACCTGGTTTTGGAGACCAGTGCTCTACCAACTGAGCTACACCCGTATAAAGGACATAAAATACGTCCTTATATTTTACATGTAAAGGTATCTGCCTTTGAGGGCAGACACCTTACAGTAATTTATTCAATAAAGATTAGTCTAAGATCTCAGTTACCTGACCTGCACCTACTGTTCTACCACCCTCACGGATCGCAAAACGCAAACCAACGCTCAATGCAATTGGAGAAAGTAAATCTACAGTAATAGTCAAGTTATCTCCAGGCATAACCATCTCAACTCCATCAGGTAAATTGATTGTACCTGTTACGTCAGTTGTACGTACGTAAAACTGTGGACGGTAGTTGTTATGGAATGGTGTGTGACGACCACCTTCTTCTTTTTTCAATACGTATACCTCTGCTTTAAATTTCGCGTGTGGTGTAACAGATCCTGGCTTAACAATAACCATTCCTCTTTTGATATCAGATTTCTCAATACCTCTTAAAAGAATACCAACGTTATCTCCAGCTTCTCCTCTATCTAAGATTTTACGGAACATCTCAACTCCAGTAACAGTAGAAGATAATTTTTCAGCACCCATACCAATAATATCAACAGCGTCTCCAGTATTGGCTACACCTGTTTCAATACGTCCTGTCGCTACAGTACCACGACCAGTGATCGTAAATACATCTTCAACTGGCATTAAGAAAGGCTTATCTACATCACGTGCAGGTAATTCAATCCAGCTATCTACAGCTTCCATAAGAGACATTACTGTGTCTACCCATTTTTGCTCTCCGTTCAATGCACCTAATGCAGAACCAGCAATTACAGGTCCATTATCTCCGTCATACTCGTAGAAAGAAAGTAATTCTCTGATTTCCATTTCAACTAGCTCTAAAAGCTCTTCGTCGTCTACCATATCCACTTTGTTCATGAATACAACCATTCTTGGAATACCCACCTGACGTCCTAAAAGGATGTGCTCTCTAGTCTGTGGCATAGGGCCATCAGTAGCAGCAACAACCAAAATAGCACCGTCCATTTGAGCAGCACCAGTAACCATGTTCTTCACGTAATCCGCGTGACCTGGACAGTCAACGTGAGCGTAGTGACGGTTAGCTGTAGAATACT
>Ga0209654_1001196_pt1 | contig 21400 bp, 20 predicted proteins | sample SaaInl1SG_22_DNA_FD_184646 | JGI IMG/M metagenome (GOLD analysis project Ga0209654, IMG submission 184646) | Marine microbial communities from expanding oxygen minimum zones in the Saanich Inlet - ESP_161SG_22_DNA (SPAdes) (version 2) | ecosystem: Environmental > Aquatic > Marine > Intertidal... | reverse complement strand
ACCTTTTGCACCCCCAAAGAATTGGCGTCTCTAGATAAATCTCCACTTAAATTATAGGGCATAAGTACCACTCCCTGAAGTTCCGTTATTTTTTCTTCTAAAGGAATATATACCAACTGCTGTTCCAAATGATCTTTGGTGACCACAAAAATCTTTTTTTCAAAAGACACTCCAGAAAGTAATAGGCTGTCTTGAGCTAATGCCCTTATTTCAAAAAACCCTTCTTCATCCGTAATGGTCGCATAACCTCTAGTGGTATTTTGAATAGAAATCCCGCCAATATCTTCTGCTGTAGAGACCACCCTAGCCTTAAAATTATCAGGGTAGAAAAAAGATTGTCCATGCACCAAAGTGGTACACAAAAAAAGGATTAAAAAACAACAAAAATGCGTGTATGTTAGCCCGTGATACCTCAAGAAACTCTTTTGCAATAATATGAATCCAACGCTATACTCATAGCACTACTCTTTGGAGCTGTTAATGAAATCCCTACTCTGATTAACTAAAAAATCAATCAGTTGAAACTCATTTTTTTTCTTAAGCAAATTCTGTGGGCTAACCTTGCTATCTAAATAGTAAAGAAATGGTTCTATTTGTTCTGGAGATAGCTTGAGATCTTCTATAAAAAAACGGTCTTCATAAATTACCCTTAATGCTTCTGACATTTTTAAAACGGGTGCAGCAGTAGGATTATTAGCATCTTTAGACTGAAACAACAATTTAAAAATATTAACAAAATTTAAACCATTTTGCATGCCCTTCACAGCACCTGCTTCTGCAATATTATCTACTTCAGAACTTCGGTCTATTTCATAATCATAGCCCTTGAACTTTTCACTCTTTAAGGCTAAAAATTTCTCCGTATTCTCTGGACCTACTACAACCTCTTCTAAAGCAGTTACTTTCTCCTCTACAGCAACTACCAACCGCCTATTTTTCAAAATTTCTGCGGTGATCAATACCGCAGTGATTTTATAATTGACCGCTGTAAAAACCAATTCGTCCCCTTCAGCTACTTCAATTTCAAAAGAGCCCTCCTGGTCTGTAATAGTTGCTAAACCAGCAGTGGTATTCAACACGTTTTCATTGACCACATTGCTCCCTCTATACATTACCTTACCCTTAAGAGGCACCCTGTCTTGAGACCAGAGACTCAGGGAAATTAAAAGTAAAAAAGAGCACAACAAATAAGTCTTTTTAAGTATCATACATTAATATATTTCATGCCAAAGACACGGATTAGTGGTTATATTAGTATAAAGAAAACTCATCTTAGTTAGAAATAAAAAAATAGGATGGCCAAACTTTTGTTAATTTGCAAAAAAAATAGTCTTGAAACATCTTATACTTGCCAGTACCAGCACATTACCCGATGAAAAGTATTTGGCTTATTTACTCCCCGAGCTTGAAACTTTTTTTAAAAATGTCACTACCATCACTTTTATTCCATACGCTAGACCAAATGGAATTAGTCACGACCACTACACCAGACACGTGTCTCAAGCATTTTCCAAAATAGGAAAAAAAGTAAAAGGGCTTCACGAATACAAAGACCCTATCGAAGGGATCTCCAAGGCAGAAGCAATTTTTACTGGAGGAGGAAATACCTTTGTCTTGGTCAAAGCCCTGTACGACTTAGGCATTATTGCTGCTTTAAAAAATGCGCTTATAGGAGGCGTACCTTATTTGGGCTGTAGTGCTGGAAGCAACATCATTGGACAAAGCATGCACACCACTAATGATATGCCTATTACTATGCCAAAGGATTTCAGAACTATTGGCCTTATCCCTTATAATATTAATGCACACTACCTAGATCCAATACCACACTTAAAACACAATGGAGAGAGCAGAGAAACGAGGATAAAGGAATTCCACACCTATCATGACACCGACGTCATTGGACTTCGGGAAGGAAGTTATTTAGAAGTGATTAATCAGGACATATTCCTAAGAGGTCCCCATACAGCTCGATTATTTCAAAAAAACCAAGAAGCTGCAGAAGTCTCTCAAATAGAGCGCAAAGCAATGGATTTATAAACACTTCTAAAACACTTAAACACCCATTTAAGTCTTTTAAAAGAATTGACTTAAAAACCAGCCGTTTTAATCAAAAAATAGTCTTTTTGAGACTTTAACAGATAAAAAGACCCTCTTTATCTTATTTTCTGATATTACAATCAATTGGATGTTACCTTATAGAAAAGTGACAATATGAAGTCTTTATTTTTTATAGGTTTAACGCTACTATATTCCTGTATTACCTCAGCCCAGGTAAAAATAGGAGGAGATCCTGAAACGATTCATCCCCACTCACTTTTAGAATTAAAAAGCCACACAAAAGCATTGATCTTAACGGTTGTCACTGACAATGAAATGCGTTCTATTAGACCCCTTAGCGGCGCCTTAGTGTATAATATTGATCAAAACTGCGTATTTTACTACCACCAAAGGTGGATGCCCCTATGCGAGTTCACCCCTCCAACAACACCCACTCCTGCAAGCTTCCAAAATATCTCAGAAAACAATTTTTTATTTACAAGCAGTAGCGGAGAACAGACCCTTATTGAGGTACCCCCAATAAATCACCAGCATGAAAATATCCCAACAGCTATTTTGAGCCATACGCATGAAAACGAAAACTTCGCTTTAAACAATCACAGTCATGAAACCCCAAACTTTGCATTAATAAATCACACCCACGATTTTCCGCTCACAACAACGGCTTCTCACACCCATGATTTTCCGCTCACAACAACGGCTTCCCACACCCATGAAATACCAGACTATGCATTAATAGATCACTCACACACCACATCCAACACAACTAATACAACAAATTCAAACCAAGGACTACACCCACTAGACAGTCTTCAATTAAACCTATTTAGACAGGGAACTACAGGAAGTCTATGGCATACTGAAAGCAATGGTGTGGTGGGTGAGATAAAAAATAAAAGCCTGAGCACATTGGCTGTGTTTTGGGACCAAGACAAACAAAGACTGGGAATTGGGACCACTAATCCCACAAATAAATTACATGTGGCAGGAGAAATTAGAAGCCAAGGATTCTCCAATTCAAACGGAAGTCAGAACGAGCCCAGTTATAGTTTTAAGTCAGACACCAATACAGGTATATTCAGAGCGGCAGCAGATCAGTTGGCTTTTAGCACAAAAGGGCAAGAAAAAATGAGGCTCACTAAGGAAGGTCATTTGGCTATTGGAATATCTGCTACAAACTCCTTTTTAGAGGTCAATGGGGCACTTTCATTAAAAATCACTCAAAGCCACACGCAAACCACTACATTAAATGAAAACCACCATACCGTCCTTTTGTATGAGGAAGTACAAACTATTGTTCTTCCTATAGCCTCAGAGAATAAAGGCCGGGTGTACTGCTTAAAAAACTTGAGCGGTCATGATGTCTACACAGACCTCCCATTTATAGGATTAAGTTACGGCACTATGACTGAAAATATAATTCCCCAAGGCGTTACTTGGATTCAAAGCGACGGAGAACATTGGCAACAAATCAGGTAAATTCTGACAGCAAATTAGGTGAGTTCTGGCAGCAAATTAGGTGATTTGTAACATCAAATTAGGTAAATGACGGACTCAATATCTACAACTGCATATAAAAAAACAATATAGTAAATTTCACAAATGTCACTGAGAAAATACATTTCAAAACCGACTATACTACTGGTATTTGGCAGCTTTATTTTCAGTAAATTTTTAAGATCCCAAGAGCTTACTGTAATTCACGAATCAGTAAGTATTGGCTCCCTGAATCCCTTTGCTGTATTTGGCAGAAGACTAATCATTAGAAAATATGCTAACGATATTCATAGCATTCACTTTTCAGGACTTAAAAAGCAAACCCTTGAGTTAGTGTACGCTCAAGACATTCAAAATCTTTTCATTCACAAGCCCAAAGGGATAGAAATCCTAGGTAGGTTGCACCTGAGTAATGCACTAATTTTAAATGGCCCTATAATGGTAAGTGACCAAAAAGAGAGCCTTCTTGAACTTGGAGCAGACGCCCGGATACAAAACATCCTACCCCCTAATCTAATTCAGGGTTGGGTTGGGATCACAGGCAAACATGAATTTATTTTTCCCATTGGTTCAGATAAAGAATTTATGCCATTAGGGGTAAATATTGCAGAACCAATAGACCATATTTCTCCTGCCCTAAGCCTTCAAATAAAGACAACCGCAGGGCAAGCCAACCAGAAATTCGGGAATACTTACAGTACTCAAAACTATCTCTCAAGGGCTGGAATTTCCGAGATGGATACCAATCACTATTGGGAAGTTCAATCTGAAGCTGCCCAATACGTTCAGATTGAATGGCCTAGTGAACAATCATTTTATACTGACCTAAACGTACAACACAAAGGAATAGCAGCCTGGAACAAAAACTCCCAGAACTGGCAAATACTCCCCCTAGAAATAAAAACAGGGGCAAATTCAGTGGACACACAAACTACTGCAAATACAAGATTCCATAATTCCTTAAAAACACTTCCTTTTAGAGTAGGTAATTTCTCTAAATGGGTGCTATGCGATTGCTATTTATACGATGCAGAATACAAGGCTTTGGGTAATTTTATCCTTACTTTAAATGGGGACCCAATTAATAGTGAACTCAATTTAACCCAATATCCAAAAAATAGGCTGGTTAATTTTCAGTTGTATGACCGCTATGGTGTAATGCTGTTTAAATTAAAATCAATAGATCTAAAATCATTGAAAGATCGTATTAAAAACGACACATACTATACAGGCACTTATTTTTATATAGTACATTTAAAGGCACCTAAGCAAATAGAACAAGGCTATATATATTTAATTAAACAGTAGATGAGATTAGACATTAAGGTCATAAATGCCACGCAAACCTATCCAGTGAGGCATCCTGAACTCAGAGAGGGGAAACCCATTGAAAGTTGTGCATTTGAGGGAGATCTCCTTGAGAGCACCATTCACTTGGGAGCATACTTAAATTTTGAGTTAGTTGGAGTAGCCAGTTTTATGAAACAACCTACTTATTTTCCGACTAACAACGATGCTTCTGTGATACAACACAAAAATAACACGCCTAGTCAACTTTGTGAAATGCAACTCAGGGGCATGGCTGTTTTAAAAAACCACCACAAAAAAGGAATTGGTGCTGCTATACTCAGTTATGGAGAGCAAAAACTAAAAGAGATTGGTTATCATGGTATTTGGATGAATGCAAGAATAAAAGCTGTGGGTTTTTATGAAAAGTTAGGCTATGATATTCATGGAGATACATTTGAAATTCAAGGAGTGGGGGTTCATTTTAAAATGAGTAAAAAAATTCACAAATAGGCTGCCCTATTATGTATTAGTGGTTAATTTTACACTTTAAACGAAATAAGATGAACAAGAAGACACTTTTAATGATTCTAGATGGTTGGGGGAAATCTCCAGACCCTAGTATCTCCGCCATAGATCAGGCCAATACACCCTATATAGACCAATTGTATAAAGACTATCCAAACGCCAACCTCAGAACAGATGGAATGCATGTAGGATTGCCTGAAGGCCAAATGGGAAATTCGGAAGTAGGACATATGAACCTAGGTGCTGGAAGAATTGTGTATCAGGATTTGGCTAAGATTAACTTGGCCATTAAGGAAAATACCCTCAAAGACCAAAAAGCGATCAAAGAAGCCTTTGCATTTGCCATAGAAAACAATAAGCCCATTCATTTTTTGGGTTTACTATCTGACGGAGGCGTTCACAGTCACACTAGTCATTTACGCGGTCTTATTTTAGCGGCAAAAGAGGCGGGTGTTCAGGAGAGTTATGTACATGCTTTTACAGATGGAAGAGATGTAGATCCTAAAAGTGGTAGCGCTTATACCAAAGCGCTTATAGATTTTTGCAAAGATACCCCAACCAAACTTGCGAGCCTAATAGGCAGGTATTACGCTATGGACAGAGATAATAGATGGGAACGAGTTAAAAAAGCATACGATTTACTGGTTCACGGGGCTGGCGAAAAAACAACTGATATGGTAGCTGCCATAGAATCGAGTTATACAGCAGAGGTGACAGATGAATTCTTAGCACCAATTATCAATGAAAATGCAGGGCCAAATAGCGCCATAAAAGAAGGTGACGTGGTCTTGTTCTTTAATTTTAGAACAGATAGAGGTAGAGAACTTACCCAGGCCTTAAACCAGCAAGACTTTCATGAGCAAAACATGAATGCAATAGATTTATACTATGTTACTATGACCAATTATGACGCTTCTTTTAAAGGCGTTCATGTCATTTTTGATAAAGATAATATTGAAGAAACTTTGGGCGAGGTAGTCGCTAATGCAGCTAAGAAGCAAATTAGGATTGCAGAGACAGAAAAATACCCCCATGTCACTTTTTTCTTCAACGGCGGGAGAGAGACTCCTTTCGAAGGAGAAACGAGGTTATTATGCCCCTCTCCTAAAGTAGCTACTTATGACTTACAGCCAGAGATGAGTGCCTATGATATTAGAGATGCCATTGTTCCTGAATTAGAAAAGTCAAGTGCAGATTTTATTTGTTTAAATTTTGCCAATCCAGATATGGTAGGACATACTGGAGACATGCAAGCAGCTATAAAAGCATGTGAAGTAGTAGACAGCTGTGCGCAAACTGTCATTGAAGCTGCTAAAAAACAAAACTATTCTGTTTTGGTCATTGCAGATCATGGAAACTGTGATACCATGAGAAATCCTGATGGATCGCCAAATACTGCACACACCACCAATCCAGTTCCATTCATACTGGTAGACCGAGACATTAAAAAAGTATCTAATGGTGTTTTAGGAGATATTGCACCCACCATACTAGCGCTCATGGGTATTACACAACCGGCAGTTATGACAGGAAAAAGTCTTCTATAACCATCTTTAAAACAGGAGGAATGATCAAAATAAAAACAGCTGAAGAAATTGAACTCATGAGAGAGAGTGCCCTCATTGTTTCTAAAACATTGGGTATGTTAGCCAAAGAGGTTAAACCTGGAGTGAGTACTTTGACCTTAGATGCTTTGGCTGAAACTTTCATCAGAGACCACGGGGCAATTCCTGGCTTTTTAGGATTATACGACTTTCCAAACACGCTTTGTATGAGCCCTAATGCACAAGTAGTACACGGCATCCCTAACAGCAAGCCCTTAGAAGAAGGAGATATTATTTCCATTGACTGTGGTGCTCTAAAAAATGGTTTTTACGGAGACCATGCCTATACTTTTGAAGTAGGCAGTGTTTCTCCAGAAATTAAAAAATTATTAGAGGTAACTAAAGCTTCTTTATACAAAGGGATAGAAGCATTTAAGGCGGGTAACCGCGTTGGAGATGTAGGTTTTGCCATACAAGAATTCACAGAGAAACACGGCTACGGTGTAGTCCGTGAATTGGTAGGACACGGACTTGGAACCAGTATGCATGAGGATCCAGAAATGCCCAACTACGGAAGAAGGGGGAGAGGAAAAAAATTCATAGAAGGTATGGTAGTAGCCATTGAACCTATGACTAATATGGGCACCCATAGAATTAACCAACTCAAAGATGGCTGGACCATCTTAACGGCAGATGGAAAACCCTCCGCACATTTCGAACACAATGTAGCCCTTGTCAATGGGAAACCTGAGTTGCTTTCTACCTTTGATTATGTTTATGAAGCTTTGGGCATTACATCTGACGAAGAAGCAGCTTTTAGAGCGGCTAAATAAAGCACCAAGATGAGTGGCACACTTTTTACCTGGATTCTCAATAAATTCCCAAGGCCTTTTTTAATAAAAGCCAGCTATTGGGCCAGGCCTTTTTTAGCCTTATATCTTAGGGGAAAAAACATCACGGACCCCATTGATGGGAAATCTTATAAACGCTTTTTACCATATGGTTATGGCGTCTCCAGACCAGGGGTTTTAGCCCCAGGGACTTTGTCCCTGGAAAGACACAGGTTACTGTGGCTCTTTTTAAAAGCAGAAACCAATTTATTCACTATTGCCCAGTCCGTTTTACATATGGCACCGGAGCAAGCGTTTTATAAGCGTTTTAAAAAGCTAAAACACCTCAAGTACACTACTGCAGACCTCTACTCTCCCCTTGCTATGGTGAAAGCAGATATCTGTAATTTGCCTTTTAAAGATGGGGAATTTAGTGTGGTGCTGTGTAACCATGTTTTAGAACATATAGAAGACCACCAAAAAGCCCTTTCAGAACTCTACAGGGTTATGAAACCTGGGGGTTGGGGAATATTTCAAGTTCCACAGGATCTTAAAAGAGCCACCACCTTTGAAGACAATAGCATTAAAGACCCCAAAGAAAGAGCGGCTATTTTTGGTCAATACGACCATGTAAGGGTCTATGGGAAAGACTATGGAGACTTTTTAACTGCAGCAGGATTTGAGTTCGAGGCCATAGACTACACCAAGGTATTGGGTCCAAAAAAAGTAGCACAATACGGCTTAGCCGCAGGAGAGCTTATTCCGCTTGTTCGAAAACCACTTGTTTAAATCCCTCACTCATATACTGATCGAGCGCTCCCTCTGCATTTACATAGACCAAATAGACGTCAATACCCTCAAGACTTGTTGCGAGAGCAATGGCCTTTTCATAACCCATAGCCATAAATGCCGTGGCATAACCGTCTGCTAAAGCACAATTTGGCGCCAATACACTAGCAGCGAGCGTAGCACTGTTCTCTGAATAGCCTGTCAAAGGGTTAATGGTGTGTACGAATTTTTCTCCAGTTTCAGGATCTACCCTAAATTTTCTATAATTCCCAGAAGAGGCCAGCGCCCTATCTTCCAATTGAACCAATACAATAGGATTATTTCGGTCTTCATTTTTAGGATGGTCTATACCCACAAGCCATTGCTTTTCAGAAATGGTATTGCGTCCTTTAGCCACCAACTCACCCCCCAATTCAATGAGATAATCAGTCACACCCAAACGGTCTAAGACTAAGGCTATTCTATCTAAGGTATAGCCTTTGGCAATGGCATTGAAGTCAAAATAGATCGCTGGATCACTTTTATTAATTTTTCCAGAGGGCAACAAGGATACCTTAGAAAACCCCACATAAGCCATAAGGCTGTCTACACGACTGGGAGTCATTTCCAAAGTCTTCTCTGGTCCAAAACCCCAAGCGTTCACCAACGGACCTACAGTAGGGTCAAAATACCCCTCAGTAGCTTTAAAAATTTGCTCAGAGTATTGAAACACTTCTCTAAACATAGGTTCAACAGTCACAGATGTGTCGCCCCTATTAATTCTAGAAATGTCTGAATCTGGCCAATAGGTAGACATGGACTGGTTCACAACTTGCAACAGAGAGTCCATAGTAGCACTAGTGAGTAAGGGGGTTTTACTGATATAACTTATACCATAAGTAGTCCCTAAGGCGTCTCCCCGCAATATTTGCTTCTCAGGGGTCTTTGGACCGCTATTACAAGCAGCAAATAATAAAAATATTCCTAATAACACATTACTATTTCTCATCAGATACTGGAATTAGGCCCGCATAAGTAACCGTATAAGGGGCGTTTAAATACAAAGGTAAGCTAGGGTCTTCTATATTGTGCAAACCTACCCCTGCATAATAAGTGCTCGCTTCAAATTTGTCTGCATGGGCTTTCATTTTAATAGCGGTCTCTGCATCCATTTCATGAGGATTGTCTGGATACACCACCGCACGAACCAAAATAAAATGAAGTGTTTTGTCTTTCAAACAAACAAATTGAGGATGTTTCTTCAATTCACTGTTAACGGCCATGAATTCATAGCCATCTTCTTCTAGTGACTTACCCACGATATTCATGGCTAAGTTGTGGAGTTCTTGTGGCGTTAAAGGAGTCATATAGGAGTATTTAGAATATAAAAAAAGCCGATACGAGTATCGGCTTTTTAAGAGGTTTACCCTCCAAAATCATCAAAGCGAATGTGCTCGTCTGGGATACCGAAGTCTTCTCCCATTTTCTGAACCGCTTGGTTCATGAGTGGGGGTCCACAAAAGTACAATTCAATATCTTCTGGAGATTCGTGTTTACTCAAGTATTGGTCAATCACACAATTGTGAATAAAACCAACAAAACCGTCTCCTTGAGCATCTACATCTTCTTTTACTTTCCAATTGTCTTCTGGCATAGGCTCTGAAAGGGCCATATAGAATTTGAAGTTTGGAAATTCTGCCTCTAATTTCTTAAAGTGATCTATGTAGAATAATTCTCTCTTAGAACGACCTCCATACCAGTAAGTCACTTTTCTATTGGTCTTTAATGTTTTGAATAAGTGGTATAAGTGCGAACGCATAGGGGCCATTCCAGCTCCACCACCTACATAAAGCATCTCAGAATCTGATTCGTTAATAAAGAATTCACCGTAAGGTCCAGAGATCACAACATCGTCTCCAGGCTTTAAACCAAAGATGTAAGATGAAGCCACACCAGGGTTTACGTCCATCCATCCGTTTTTAGCCCTATCCCATGGCGGGGTAGCTATACGAACATTCAACATAATCTCTCTTCCCTCTGCAGGGAAGGACGCCATTGAATAGGCTCTTTCTACTAACTCGGGGTTTTTCATGACTAGTGGCCACAAGTTAAACTTATCCCACTCCGCTTTAAATTTGTCTGGTGTTTCGTGCTCTTCAGGGTGGGCTGTAATATCCATGTCTGCATATTTCACCTCACCAGCAGGAATTTCTATTTGAATATAGCCTCCAGCCTTGTAGTTCATGTCTTCTGGAATCTCTACTACGAACTCTTTAATAAAAGAAGCTACATTGTAGTTTCTAACTACTTTACCTGGCCATTTTTTAATCCCAAAAACTTCTTCTGGAATGGTAATATCCATATCTTGTTTCACCTTCACTTGACAAGCCAAACGCGCTCCGGCTGTCAACTCTCTTTTAGAGAAATGAGGTGTTTCTGTTGGAAGGGCTTCCCCTCCTCCAGAATTCACATGACACTCACACTGAATACAAGTTCCTCCTCCTCCACAAGCAGAAGGCAAGAATACTTTCTGGTTTCCTAAGGTAGACAACAAAGTGCCTCCAGAGGCCACTTCAATCTTCTTTTCACCATTAATGGTGATGGTTACAGGACCAGAAGGAGATAATTTTTCTTTTGTAAATAACAATACACTAACCAAAAGCAATAAGAGTACTAAAAAAGCTATTACAGTAATGGTAATGGTTCCTATGGTAGAAGTCGCTAATATCATGCTTATTCGTTTATTTGGTTATCAGTAGCAGGACTGTCTTCCTGAACTGTTTCATTTTCATTTTGGCTAAGGTCTTGCTGAGCGGCATCGGCCGTAAGGCCAGACACTTCTTGAGTAGGTACTACAGCAACCACTTCTTCTTGTGGCACTGATTCATCTCCTCCAGTGAGCATTCCTCCGAAACTCATAAAACCAATGGCCATAAGACCCGTAATAATAAATGTGATTCCAAGACCTCTCAATGGAGCAGGTACATTTGAATACCTGATTTTCTCTCTAATGGCTGCAATGGCTAAGATGGCTAAAAACCAACCTATTCCAGAAGACAAGCCGTAGTTAAAAGCCAATCCAAGGGTTTGAATATCTCTAGATTGCATAAACAAAGAGCCTCCTAAAATGGCACAGTTTACCGCAATTAGAGGCAAGAAAATACCCAAAGAGTTGTACAGAGATGGACTGAATTTCTCTACCACTATCTCCACCAATTGAACCATAGTTGCTATGGTTGCGATGAATAATATAAAAGATAAAAAGCTCAAATTATAATCTGCGTATTCAGGACCTAACCAGGCCAAAGCACCGTCTCTTAAAAGGTACTGATCCAATAACCAGTTCATTGGAACCGTTACGGCTAATACAAATATTACGGCTGCACCAAGTCCTACTGCTGTAGTCACTTTTTTGGATACCGCCAGGTAAGAACACATTCCGAGGAATGTGGCAAATACCATATTGTCTATAAAGATGGACTTAAAAAATAATTCTATGTGTTCTAACATGATCTAGTCTGTGTATTTGTTAGTTTTCTTCGATTAATGCTGGGTTTCTGGAACGTTGTACCCAAATAATAAGTCCTACAACAATAAGAGCCATTGGAGACAATAACATAAAACCGTTGTTCTCATATCCAAATGCGTATAATCCTGTTTTTTCAATAGGATCTCCCAATACTTTTATTCCTAGTAGTGTTCCTGAACCCAAAAGTTCTCTAAAAAATCCAATGACTACAAGGATAAATCCGTAACCCGCAGCATTTCCTATACCGTCTAAAAAGGATCTTTTGGGACCATTTGCCAAAGCGAATGCTTCAAAACGTCCCATAATAATACAGTTGGTAATAATCAATCCAACGAATACAGAAAGTGTTTTACTCAACTCGTAAGCAAAAGCCTTTAGCACTTGATCTACCACAATTACAAGGGTAGCTACTACGACCAATTGAACAATAATTCTGATTTTAGATGGAATGATGTTTCTCATTAATGAGATCACTACATTTCCCATTCCCATTACAAACAGCACCGATACGGCCATTACGATGGACGCTTCTAATTCAGCGGTGATGGCCAAAGCAGAGCAAATTCCCAGAACCTGAATGGTGATTGGGTTGTTGTCTGCTAGTGGATCTAAAATTAAAGCGGCGTCTTTTTTTGAAAGAATTCCCATGTTGTATTAATTAGATGCTATGGTTTGTAAAAAAGGTTTGTAAAGCGCAACACTTTGCTTGATCATGGCAGAAACACCATCACCTGTAATAGTTGCTCCAGCAAGAGCGTCTACCTCGTTGTCGTCTTTAGTTTCATTGGTAGGGTCATTGTTTCCTTTGGCCACGGTAATACCCACATAATTGTTATTATTCAGGATAGACTCTCCAATAAAGTCATCCATAAAATAACGCTGCTTAATATTAGCGCCCAATCCAGGAGTTTCTCCTTTATGGTCAAAGTAAACGCCCTGAACAATCATATTCTTGTCTACTGCGACAAAGCCCCAGATAGCGTCCCAAAGCCCTTTACCCCTCATAGGGATAATGTAAAACTCCTTATTGTCTTTTTCACCAATAAAAACAGGTAACTTTCTCGTTTTGCCTGCCTTTGCGTTGGTCTCTTCTTTTTTAAGATCTATTAAGTAAGCATTCGGGTCTTTGGTAATTTTATCTCCCTCAAGAATGATTTGCTCTTTAATGTAAGTATTAAAAGCCTCTGCCACTTTATCTGTACCAATAAAAGAGACAGATCCAGCACCTTCATTCTCATTAACACCCATCGCATAAAGAATGTTTTGCTGTTTCTCTAAACGCTCATTCTCACTGATTTTGGCGCTAAGCGCCGATGCCATAAAGGCCAATAATGCCCCTACAATTACTACCATCACAGCAGCAAAAGCAATCGTGTATGTATTTTTCTCTGTGTTTATAGCCATGACTAAACTGTTTCTACATTTAAGGTTTTAGCAACACTATTTTTAGCGCGCTTTAAACGTTTTTTAATATTTCCTTGAACTACGTAATGGTCAATAGTAGGTGCAAATACATTCATTAAAAGAATGGCTAAAAACACCCCTTCTGGATAAGCAGGGTTAAATACCCTAATCAATACAGATATAAATCCAATGAAAAAACCGTAGTACCATTTCCCTTTATTGGTTTGGGAACCTGTTACAGGATCCGTGGCCATGTATACTATACCAAAAGCTAAACCTCCTACAATTAAATGTTGCCAGAAAGCAAAACTCATGAGTCCATAAAATTTACTGCTCTCTGTGATCCATCCTGCGTCTACCACACCGTTAAAAATTAATCCCATAGATAAGGCACCTAAGACAGCACTGAGCATAATTCTCCAGCTAGCAATTTTAGTGAACACTAAAAATAAGCCCCCAAGTAGAATTAAAAAAGTAGAGGTTTCACCTACTGAACCTGGTATAAAACCAAAAAACATATCAGAGATAGAATACGAGTATTCTGCACCCCTTCCTTGTGCCAAGTAACCTAGGATGGTTTCCCCTGAAATGGCATCTGGTGTTCCGGCTCTTTCTACGGCTTGGTGTACCCATACTTTGTCTCCACTCATCCAAGTAGGATAAGCAAAGAACAAGAAAGCTCTGATGGTTAGTGCTGGATTTAAAATATTCATTCCAGTACCTCCAAAGACTTCTTTTCCAATCACAACACCAAATACCACTGCCACAGCTAACATCCATAATGGCGTGTCTACTGGTACAATTAACGGCACTAACATTCCTGTTACCAAATACCCTTCTTCTACTTCATGACCTTTAATCACAGCAAAAACGAATTCTACCGCTAGACCCACACCATAAGATACCACCACCAAAGGAAGTATGGTTAAGGCACCCATCCAGAAATTGTCAAAGGTGAGGAAGTTACCCAAAATATCTAAGGTTCTTGGGGTTCCATTAGCTGCGTCAATCGCCGAATAATGTTGGTAACCTGCATTGAACATTCCAAAAAGCAACACAGGAATAAGGGCTGTAATGACCGTATTCATGGTTCTCTTTAAATCATCTGCTACCCTAACATGACCACCAGAATGGGTCGTTTCATTAGGGGTGTACAAGAAAGTGTGCAATGCATTAAAAGCAGGAGCAACCTTCTTCCCTTTTAATTGCTCTTTAATTTCGTGTAATTTGTTCTTGAAGCTCATATTAACCTATTTCTTTTTGTAAAAAGTCTAATCCTTCTCTTATGATCTGCTGGTGTGGTTGTTTTGAAATACAAACAAACTCTGTTAAGGCAAAGTCCTCTGGTGCCACCTCGTATAAACCTAAGTTTTCCATTTCATCTAGATCTTTTACCATACAAGCTTTAAGCAATTGCAACGGATAAATATCTAATGGAAATACTTCTTCATAACCGCCGGTAACCACAAATGCCCTGTGTTCTCCATTGGTATTGGTGTCTAAATCGTATTTTTTCTTAGGAAACAGCCAAGAGAATGTCAATGCTCTGGTGGTAGACACCTTGTTAAAAACTGGTTTATTCCAACCAAAAAACTCATAATCATCTCCCTCTGGAAGTGCTACTACACAATTGTTTTTATAACCCAAGTGAGCTTCAGAAGGGCTGGTCTTTCCAGTGAGTACATCTCCATTTACCAGTCTAAAATTGTCTGAATTAATTCCGGCACTTTTTAATATTGGCGACAATTCTGCACCAATAAGCGCTGTAAAATATTGTGGGTTTTCTACTACCGAACCTCCTAAGGCAAAAGTTCTGGAAGCGTTAAAAATACCTGTTTCTAATAAGTTCCCTAAAATTAATAAATCTTGAGCCGCTACTGTCCATACCACTTCTCCTTTATTAATAGGGTCTATCTTATTGATCTGTGTACCCACCAAACCAGCAGGGTGCGGACCAGATACCATATGTACCTCACAATCCTTCAGGCCTGCCATTGGAGCATTGTTACCAGAAACGGACACATGAACTTTACCTGCTGTAAGGGCTGCTAAAGCAGTCACTGCTTTTTGCAATAAAACCTCTTGCCCAGCAAGTACATAATCTAAATCTGCTGCTAGTGGCGCCGTGTTGTGAGCTGAAATAAAAATAGCCTTTGGTGATTGTGATGGGTCTGCCACCACATCGTAAGGTCTTTGCTTTACAAAAGGCCAAAAGCCACTCGCCAGCAAGTAACTTTTAATCTCTTCTGAGGATGCTTTAGAAAGATCTAAAACAGCATGAGATACGGGTGATTGATCTGCTCCAGGGGTAACCGTCAAAGAAATAATTCTTCTTCTAGCACCACGCTCTACTGAGGTAAGCACACCGCTTACAGGAGAAACTACCTGAATGGCCTCGTTGTTTTTATCAAAAAACAAAGGCGCGCCAGCTTTGACCTCGCCACCTTCTTTAACAATGAGTTTGGGTGTTAAACCGTGAAAATCTTCTAATGAAATCTTATAAGTTGCACTTAGCTTGGTTGGATTGGTTTGTGTCTTTGCAGCACCTACCAATTTAATATCCAATCCTTTTTTAATTCGGATGTCTTTAGACATATGTTCAATAACCTTAGGTTAATAAAAATTCGGCACAAATTTACCACATAAAGAAAAGTTTTCATAATTATTAACGATAAATTTAAGAGATTCGTTTAATGGGTTTTAAAAAGACCCTTTTTGTTTATCTTTAGACCCTAAAATACCCGCTAAATGCCTGTTTTACTTAAACATTTTAAATTTTTGGGCACCCTGCTACTTCTGGGGTTTTGTATGCCATTAAAAGCTCAAAAATTGGAAGAAGTGAGTCCTCCAGCCTCACTGAGGACAATTATTTTTAAAAGCGGTCAAGAAGACCAATTTCCTATTGTTAAACTTGGGGAAAGCATTCGCCTACAATTCGACGACCTTCAGGCCAACGAAGAAGATTACTTTTTTAAAATTATACACTGCACTGCACAATGGATTCCTTCAGATTTACTAAAATCACAGTACTTAGATGGATTGGACAACCAGCGTATTATAAACCACAAAAATAGCTACAACACCTTGGTGCCTTATTCACACTTTAATTTGGAAATACCCAATGAAAATTTACGCCTAAAGCTGTCAGGGAATTATATGCTACAAGTCTTTAATACCTATGACGAGCTGCAGTTCTCGAGGCGATTTTTAGTCTACGAAGACTTAGTAGGAGTTCAAGCCGCTGTAAAAAGAAGTAGGTCTTTAGCCTCTCTAAACACCAGGCAAACCTTAGAGTTCAGTTTAAACACCCAAAATATTGGGATAAACCAGCCTGAAAAGGAATTGGAAGTAGTGCTTCTTAAAAACTACCAATGGGATACGGAAATTAGTGGCGTTCAACCCCTGTACAACAACGGTCAAGTGTTGGTATATGATTACGACCAACCGACCAGTTTCTGGGGGGGCAATGAATATCTGAATTTTGACACCAAGGACATGAGGGCTCCCACTGCAGCTATTCAAGAGGTTCATTTAGAAGACATATACGAGCACTACCTATACCCAAACACCCCAAGAAACAACAAGCCTTACACCTATTTTCCAGATGTCAATGGAGATTTTATACCCAGAACACTTCAAGGCACACTCCCAGAAAGAGAGGGAGATTACACTTGGGTGCATTTTAGCCTAAAACCAAGTAGTATTGGCAACACGGACACCTATATATACGTACTGGGAAAATTCAACAACTACACCCCTAGCCCAGAATACCTTATGACCTACAATGCTTTGCTGAATGTGTACCAGGCACGTATTTTGTTTAAACAAGGTTTTTACAACTACAGCTATGCACTCTCTTCTGCACCCTTTGAGATTAACAGCTATGAAAAAGAAAAAAAAGCAGGACACACCTTAGATCATTACAGCATAGACGGAAATTTTCATTTCACTGAAAACCAATACCAGATACTGGTATATTTTAAAGGATTCAGAGACCAACACCAGCGTTTGGTTGGAATAGGGAGCAGCAATTCAAGTACTATAAAAGACCAGTAAGGAAGGGGCTTTTACAGGCACTTTATTATTTGTACTTTTGTAAGTAAATAAATTAAAAGATAAAATTACCACTATGGGAAAAGGCTTTTTTCAAGTACCAGTTGCCTACAATGAACCAATTAAATCATACGCTCCTGGCAGTCCAGAACGCGAAGCAGTTCTAGCACAATACAAATCATATTACAACGGTACCGTAGATGTTCCTATGTACATTAACGGTAAAGATGTTTCTACCGGAAATACCAGAAACATGACGCCGCCGCACGACCACAAACACATAGTAGGTCAGTACCATGTGGGAACACAAAAACATGTGCAAGAAGCCATAGATACTGCGCTTGAAGCGAGAACTAAGTGGGCTGCTATGCCATGGGAACAAAGGGCTGCTATTTTTTTAAAAGCTGCTGAGTTAATCGCTGGCCCTTACAGGGCAAAAATTAACGCTGCCACCATGATGGCACAGTCAAAAACCATCCACCAAGCAGAAATAGACGCTGCCTGTGAATTTATAGACTTCTTGAGATTCAATGTATCTTATATGCAAGAGATCTTTGAGCAGCAACCAGATTCTGCAGAAGGTATTTGGAACCGTGTGGAATACAGACCACTTGAAGGTTTTGTGTACGCCATTACACCCTTTAATTTTACTGCCATTGCCGGGAACCTCCCTGCAAGTGCTGCCATGATGGGGAATGTAGTGGTTTGGAAACCATCTGACAGCCAGATATTCTCTGCCAAAGTAATCATGGATGTGTTTGCAGAAGCAGGACTTCCTGCAGGAGTGATTAATGTAGTTTTTGGAGACCCAGTAATGGTGTCTAACACCGTATTGGCAAGTCCAGACTTTTCTGGCTTACACTTCACCGGATCTACTACTGTTTTCAAAGCACTCTGGAAGCAAATAGGAAACCAAATAGACACTTATAAAACCTACCCAAGAATCGTGGGAGAAACTGGAGGAAAAGACTTTATTGTTGCTCACGCCTCAGCCAACCCACAGCAAGTAGCTACCGCTATGGTCAGAGGCGCTTTTGAATTTCAGGGACAAAAATGTAGTGCCGCCTCTAGAACCTATCTGCCAAAGTCTATTGCCCAAGAGGTCTTAGACCTAGTGAAAAAAGATGTAGCCAGCATGAAAGCACCAGGTTCTCCAGAGGACATGAGTAACTTTGTTACAGCGGTTATTCATGAAGGATCTTTTGACAAATTAGCGGCTTATATTGATCAGGCCAAGGCTGACGCCGACGCAGAAGTGATCATTGGAGGAGACTACGACAAATCCAAAGGATACTTTATCTCCCCTACCGTAATACTGACCACCAACCCTCATTATAAAACCATGGAAACAGAGCTTTTTGGACCTGTTCTTACGGTATATGTTTATGAAGACGCGGCTTGGGAAGACACTTTAAAATTAGTAGATGCTACCTCTGAGTACGCACTTACAGGTGCAGTCATTTCTAGAGATCGCTACGCCATTACTCAGGCTACAGAGGCCTTACAAAATTGCGCCGGTAACTTTTACATCAATGACAAGCCCACTGGAGCCGTGGTAGGCCAACAACCTTTTGGCGGTGCAAGGGCTTCCGGAACCAATGACAAAGCAGGTTCTGCTCAGAACTTATTGCGTTGGGTGTCTCCGAGACTGATCAAAGAGACTTTTGTAACACCCGTAGATTACAGATATCCGTTTTTAGGAGAATCTTAGTGGTAAAATACTATTAAAAAAAAGGCCTCCCGATGGGAGGCCTTTTTTTTAATTGGCTTTTTTAGAATAAACCCGAAGAAAGGTAGCGGTCTCCGCGATCACAAATAATCACGACTATTACGCCTTCTTCTAACTCGTTACAGATTTTTAAGGCGGCACTTACAGCGCCTCCTGAACTCATACCAGCAAACACGCCTTCTTTTTGAGCCAACAGCTTAGTGTGCCTCTCTGCCTCTTGCTGGTTTACTTCAAGAATACGGTCTACTTTGGACGGGTTAAAAATTTTGGGGAGGTATTCTTGTGGCCATTTTCGAATACCAGGAATGCGGGTACCTTCTTCAGGTTGAACACCCACAATTTGAATACCACTATGTTGCTCTTTTAGATAGGTAGAAGTGCCAATGATAGTGCCTGTAGTCCCCATAGAAGACACAAAATGAGTCACTTTCCCTTCGGTATCTCTCCAAATTTCAGGACCCGTAGATTTATAATGGGCTTTCCAATTGTCAGGATTAGAAAATTGATTAAAAGAATAATAGCCCTCATTCAATACTTTATTTTCTGCATGGTCCCTAGCTCCCTCTATGCCTATAGACTCAGGAGTAAGGGTAACCTTAGCCCCATAGGCTCTCATGGTCTGAACCCGCTCTATGGTGGAGTTTTCCGGCATCACTAACTCTATTTTTAAGCCATAAATAGCGGCAATCATAGCCAGTGCAATGCCAGTATTCCCACTGGTCGCCTCAATGAGTGGGGTCTCCTTATTAATTTCTCCCCGTTCCAAAGCCTTAGAAATCATATTAAGGGCAGCCCTGTCTTTTACACTACCTCCAGGATTTTGACCTTCTAATTTAAAAAGTAGCTGAACTCCTGGGTTCGTATTTAATGCGGTTGACAATACCAAAGGGGTGTTTCCAACGAGTGACTGAAGTCTATTTTGCATTGTCTTTGATTTTAATTTCAGGGGTATGAAAAACAGATGAATTCTCAGGTATAGAACTGGTTACCCATGTATTCCCTCCAATAATAGACTGGGCGCCAATAACTGTCTTACCGCCCAATATAGTAGCGTTGGCGTAGATAGTGACCTGATCCTCTATAGTCGGATGTCGCTTTATTTTAGCCATCTCTTTCTTTACAGACAGCGCCCCTAAGGTCACTCCCTGGTATATTTTAACCTTATTTTTAATCACCGCGGTTTCTCCAATAACAATACCTGTTCCATGATCAATACAAAAGGAATCACCAATACTTGCGCCTGGATGAATGTCTATACCTGTTTTACTATGCACATATTCTGTCATGAGTCTAGGTACCAATGGAAAATTTAATTTGTTCAAAGCATGTGCCAATCTAAAGATCGCTACTGCATAAAATCCTGGATAAGACAAATAAACTTCTTCAAGGGTCCTTGAAGCAGGATCACCTGAAAGAATTGCCTCAGCATCTTTGTGAAGTTTTTCTAAAATAAATGGTAAGTCTGACAGATACGCCTCACAAATACTTTGGCAGTTGGCTTCAGGCTTCCAACAAGCCAATGCGACCATCTCCTCAAAGTGTTCGTGTATGGTTTGTATGCCTTCTAAAGCATCTGTTTGAGTGTCAAACAAGACTTTGAATAAAAGGTCTGTAAAATCTTCTGCTACTTCCTTTAGCTTTAGAGGCAAAGGGATTTCTTTCTTGTAGGCGTTTATAGCATCTGCCAATACTTTCTGATTTATCATGACTCAACCTTTGAATTTTTGTGGCAGGTACACCAATTTTTTGGTTTCAAAGAAGTCTTCTTTGTAATAATCCATTAAAGAGTATATCTGAACGGTTCTATAGTCTTGTAACTCTTCAGAGAGATCTCCTCCTTTCAAGTACAATACCCCGTTTTTAATAGGATGCTCAGAAACTTTCTTAATGCGGCCCTTAATCCACCGCATAAAAGTGGGCATGGCAGCTACCGCCCTACTCACCACAAAATCGTATTGGTGCTTGTCTTCCTCTACCCGTTGGTGTTTGGCAATGACATTTTCTAAGCCTAAACCAGCTACTACCTCTTCTACTACTTTAATTTTTTTTCCAATAGCGTCCACTAAGGTGAAGTGGGTTTCAGGAAATAAAATAGCCAGGGGTATACCTGGGAATCCACCTCCGGTACCTACATCTAAAATTTGGGCGCCAGGATTAAATGAAATAAATT
>Ga0209654_1001191_pt1 | contig 21453 bp, 5 predicted proteins | sample SaaInl1SG_22_DNA_FD_184646 | JGI IMG/M metagenome (GOLD analysis project Ga0209654, IMG submission 184646) | Marine microbial communities from expanding oxygen minimum zones in the Saanich Inlet - ESP_161SG_22_DNA (SPAdes) (version 2) | ecosystem: Environmental > Aquatic > Marine > Intertidal... | reverse complement strand
ATTTCATCGTCCGCCATTTGGGTAGGCTGGGCAGGTGAAGTGTTTTGTTGTGGCACGTTTTGCTCCATCGTTTAGGATGTTGGTTTGAGGGCGCAAGTTAGGGAAAAGGAAGAATTGGACACAAAGGGGTAAAATGATTATCAAATAATTAAAAGACGTGTCTCTTTGTGGGAATGGATTACCTTTGGGCCATCAAAAACCAAGTTTTAAACCTCATGAGATTGAGAAAGCTACTCTGGATCCTCGCGTTCGTGCCAGCATTGGCCGTAGCGCAACCCACTCAAGAAGAAGCACGCCGCATGGCTCGTACTGAAGCGCAACGTCAAGGTGTTGACCCTGATGAGCTTGAGGCACGCCTACAAGCGCGCGGCGTAAATACCGCAGCATTAACCATGTCCGACATCCCTCGCGTTCAACCTATCGTTGAAGAGGAGATTGCTAAAATGAAGGCGGAGGCTGCGTCGCAAAATGCTCCAGTCGCGGAAGAAGCGACTATCGCAATTTTAGATACGGCTGTTACAGTAAACGAACGCATCAGAGTTGGGGAGATCGAAGAAAGCAAAGCAGAAGTTGCCCTCTCAGATAGCTCTGATGCGAATCTTGTTTTTGGGAAGCACATCTTCCGCGACGGTTCTATCCGCACGTTTGAAGTGAGCAAGGATTACATCCCGAATGAATCTTACATTCTAGGGCCTGGTGATGTGGTGACCGTGAGCATCTTTGGTAAGTCGCAAGCGGATCTGCAGTTCACCATTAAGCCCGATGGATTTATCGAGCCTGCCAACCTTCCTAAGATCTATTTGAAAGGGGTTAGTTTGGGTCAGGCGCGTAAGATCGTAGAGCGGAGGTTGCGTAATTTCTACCAATTTGAAAGTGGCCAGTTTGCGTTGACATTGACCACTGCGCGTACCTTAACCATCCAGATTACGGGTGCCGTAGCGCAGCCAGGGACCTACACCCTTAGTGCCTACAACACCGCATTTAATGCACTGATTGCGGCTGGTGGTCCATCGAAATTGGGTACCGTAAGAAATATTCAAGTGATTAACGGGGGACGCGTGAAGGAATTGGACGTGTATGAATACCTATTTAATCCTAAGAAGCAGAAGGACTATTACCTGCAGAACAATGACATCCTTTATGTGCCGTTTATCGGTGACCTCGTGGAGGTGAAAGGTTCTGTGAAGCAGGTGGGTGTCTTTGAGATGAAAGACAAAGAGACCTTCGAAGACCTCTTGACCTATTCCGGTGGGTATTTGAGTGATGCTTTGGAGGACGAGATACAATTGGTCCGCAAGAATGCTGAAGGTTCTTTTGTGAAAGAATACAGCGGCGATGAGCTCGCTTCGTTGACTTTTGAAGACGGTGATAAAGTGATCGTTGCGACGCAGACTTCGGATAAGAAGGATTATGTGGAGGTAAAGGGCCTTGTGGATTACCCCGGAGTTTATGGTATTCGTGATTACCCTTCTTTGAAAGTATTGTTAGAGAAAGTAGGCCTTCGTGAAGAAACAAGGTTGGATGTAGGTTATTTAACTCGCCTTCGTACGGATGGAACTACCTCATTACAATCGTTCTCTTTGGAGGAAGTTTTGAATGGCGAGAGTGATGTGGAACTGATGGCTGAGGATATCATCCAAGTTCTGGACAAACGCAACTACGTAGACCGTGCCACTGTGAAGGTGAGCGGTGAGGTACGTAACCCAGCAAGCTATACAGTGGATGAGGCATTGACCATTCAGGCTCTTATTGACCTCAGTAACGGGTTAACTCAAGAAGCAAAACGTGATGCAGCCTACGTGTTCCGTACCTACCCGAACGGTGAGACAGAAGTACTGCCTGTGGCCTTAGACGATGCTTCATTTACATTTATGGATCGTGATGAACTTCGCATCCTTTCTGAAAAGACCTTTTACGACGGTGCAGTGATCTCAGTAAGTGGTGAGGTTAAAATTCCTATAGAGATGCCTTACGATGCTACCATCACTTTAGCAGAAGTTGTAGAGCTTGCAGGAGGATTGACCTTCGCGGGAGATTCTACCCAACTCATGGTTTACCGCATGAATTTCTCAGGCGAGGAGATTGGTGAGCTTGTTGAAGTGCCTTTGAATTTGAACGTAGATGCAGGGTTTGAATTTGAGCCGTTTGATGCATTGGTGGTACGTAAGAAAACTGGTTTTGAGTTCCAAGAGTTTGTGACCATTTCAGGTGAAGTATTGTACCCAGGTCGCTATGCCATCAAAGAAGGTGAGACTGTTAAAGATGTCGTTCGCAAGGCAGGTGGATTGACCAAAGAAGCCTTCCCAGAGGCAGCATCTTTTGTACGCCAAGGAAAAGGTCGCGTGTTCATCTCTATCGATCGCATCTTGCGCGGTGGTGGTAACTACGAAAACATTGAGATGCTTCCAGGTGATCAAATCATCATCCCTACCAAAGATTTAACAGTAGAGATTCGATTGGCAAATACGGAAGCTGCCGAATACGGTCAGTTCGCTGGAGATTATGACCGTGAGAGTGTTTACGTAGCTTACGTTGCAGGTAAGAGTGCTAGATGGTACGTGAAGAACATGGTTGGTGGTTTTGGCGACGATGCTAAACATACCGATGTGAACGTCGTATATGCCAACGGTACTGTGAAGGACTTTAAATGGTATAGATTAGTTAATAGATACCCTAAGGTAAAAGCCGGTTCTATGGTCATCGTAGGGGCTAAACCTGTTAAAGAGAAAAAAGATCGTCAACGAGAAGATTTCGATTGGCAAGAATTCTCTGCAAACATTATGGCGCAGACTACTTCTATCTTCAGTCTTTACGTTCTTGCGACTAGATTGTAATCAGTTGATTCATAAATTTTTAAGGAGCCCCGCCGTGTCCGGGGCTTTTTTGTTTTTGAGTATGATTGAGCACGCGTGATAAATATTTGTCTCGATTGAGACTGTTCGGCATTATCTTTGCACTGCTTTGAGCCAACCAATAACCTATGCTGCATGAAACAGAACCTATTCATGAAGCGCACCCTTTTTGCCACTGCCCTAATTCTTAGTTGCGCCTTTGCTTCGGCACAGACCATTCGTTTTAAAACGGATTACAACGCTCCTAAGTCTTCCTCTACCCTGAAGTTTGAGACGGCCTCTTTTTCTGGCACCTTGAAGTCCAGTAATAATGAAATTGAATTGAAAGTGAAGAATAACGGTAGCCACCACTTCACAAGTAAAACAGCCAAAATTAGCCTAAAGGATATCACCGGACGCGGTTTTAATCTGTGTTCAGAAGACGTAGTGAAATTGGCCCCGGGGGATCGTAAAAACATGACATTGACTAATTGCAAGAACGGAATAGGATTGTTCTTTCTAGATACTCAGTACAGCTCTAACATGGAGTTTGAGGAGGACGCCTTCTTCCTTCGCGGGAAAGAGTGGACGCTAACCATTGGTGGGGAGACGTTTACTTTCTATACAGATATCTAAACGCTGCACTTCCTATCGGAGGCGCTAGCATCAAAAGGAGATATATTGAGAGGTCTATGGGGTCGAAGGTGGCGCCTGGTATTCTTTGTTCTGAGATTTCCCAGAGGAGGGCGAGTAGAATTGGCACCCAGGTATAGGTCCAATTCTTCCAGATCGCGCGGAAGGCTAAGATGCCGAAGAGTGCCCAGAACAGATCGCTGCCGTGATTGCGCAGGATGGTCCAGCTCGAGTAATGCAGCAGGATGCCCATAGCCAATGAAAGCAAGGCGAGGTAGGCGTAGTTCCCTTTTAGAATAGATCGTGCCATGGGATTCTTAGTAGGCTTCTAAGGTGATGGTGACTTGGTCGCAGGGGGCGCCGCCGGCATAGCCTGTCTCTGCAAAGATTTCCATAGTCGCGGCGGATGAAAACGTGAATATGGTACTGGAATCGGTTTTTAATTCTGTAACACCATTAGGTAGGACATAGGACGTCCACACACAGCCGTCATTGATAAACAGCTCGATGTCTGTAGGAGCTGTGGAATAGTTGTTTTTGACGTTATATTCTACACTGCTGCAATAACAATCATCAATTTCAGTAGAAGCTACAGCTGTGATGAGCATCGTAGCAAGTACTAACGTACTGAGGAGGAGTTGGAGTTTGGCTGGTTTCATAGTAGAAAGGTCTTGTTCCTATAAGATCGGAATAAAGCCTTGGAGTACAATGTTTCAGTTGAGACCAATTTGGTGGAACGCAAAACGCCCACCTCTTTCGAAGTGGGCGCTTTTGGTTTGGTCAACTTTGCTTAGCCTAGGTTTAGTTTGGTTGGCTTTACTAACTGTGCAATGAATGTAGCTAAGCTTCGGTTTATTGGTTTGGAGGGTAAACATAGAAAGATCTTTTCCAGTGGCGCTCTAAACTTATCGTAGCGGCCTTTTATTTATCGTAGCGTATCAATTTCAACTCTCGATGTCTCAAAGTGTCTCGATTTAGACTCTACCGTCTTGATTTAATGTAATTATGCCCATTAGTCTCAAGCGAGACAAAATGACACTATAGCATCTCAGTTCTGAGACTTTGTGCTTATTGCACGTATGATTTCGCTACCTTTATAGTAACCAACACCAATACCATGCGAAAACTACTTTTAGTCTTTGCCTTGCTGCCTCTTTCTCTACTCGCCGACACCTACTATTGGGTAGGTGGAGCAGGTAATTGGTCCGATATTAACCACTGGGTGACAGCCTCAGGTGGCAACGTTTATCATACTCAATTACCCGGCTCCAATGACGATGTCTTTTTCGATGCAAATAGCGGATTTTCTTCGAATGACAGTGTCCTCTTCACCGTTCAAACCAATTATTGTAATGACTTAAACATCAATGTACCAGGACAAATACCCACCTTCTTTGGAGCTCTTAGCAATATTTTAAGAGTATATGGATCTATCGATATGTCTACCCCTGTACATTGGGAAGTAAGAGGAACATTATATCTTGAATCTACCAGTACAGAAACGTTAGCTATTACTGATACCCTTAAAAGTGTGTTTTTTAACACCTCTGGCGTTTGGAATATTACAGATAGTATCGTTGCTAATAAAGTAATCCTTGACAATGGTACATTAAACCTCAACAACAGCGCCTATTTTCAATGTGATACTTTTGAAGTTAAAAGTGGAACCACTCTAAATGCAACGAACGTTCTTTTTAAGTTCGGTTATTCCCAGATTGATCAAAACGCCACTTTCAGTCCAACTAATATTGACATACAATTACAACGACCTCTCAATACTTGGTCAAACCCATATTTCAGGTATTACCCTAGCGATAGCATTCACATAAACACCATTAAAACAACTCAGGGGAGTTCCCAAGTATACCTGAATAATGTAAGTGTTGACACCATTTATGGCAGTAATTCTGTTAATCTAACGGCCTATGATTCTGAAATAATTTTTTTCGACGCAGGTTACCCTAATATTGAATTGACTAGGTCGTATACATCTTCTCCAATTGATGCAAACTATTTGAATGTTAGACTTTTTGACAACAGTCAAGTCCCCTCTATAAAAAGTAATAGCTGGGCCTATGTCTGTCTTCAAAATAATAGTGCGACCGACTCCGTGATTGTTAATGGTAATCTAGAAATAGGAGGGCAAAACAACACCAAGGTACCGCTCGTTCGAAGTGAAACATTAGATGTACGATATGTATGCGCTGGAGGAACTTTAAACCTTGGAAACGTCTTCACACAGGGCAATATTACAATGTCTATCCCAGCTAATATAGATACGCTGAACATGGGTTATCCAGCCACAATGATCTTGAATCATTCTGGCACTAGTCAAATAACATATTTGAAGTCACTGGCCCCATGCGACAGCACGAACAGGATTGAATCGAAAACCAGTTTTGCCTCCAAAACATTAGATATATCTGATGGAAATATTACCAATACCCATTTCAGAGACGTAATAAACAACAATCAATCCGGCTTAACTATTAGTTCAGGTAACCTAATGCGTACTGCTGGGTTCACATCAAATAATTCAAATGGTGCTACCTACTATTGGGTCGGAGGATCTGGTAATTGGTCAGATGTAAGTCATTGGGCAACTATTTCTGGAGGCACTACAAGTGTTGGCTGTATTCCTACCCTTTTAGACACAGTGGTTATAGACGATAATAGTGGCTCTTCTAACTTCACCATTCAGTTAAGCGACTTTACTGAGATTGCTGCTTTTTTAGATCAAACCAGTCAACTTGAACCCACATTAAATAGTCCCTGGGCTGCTATTTTCAGAGCTTCGAACAGATTTCACAATAAGAACTGTAGCTTTTATAATGGCATGTTTGTTTCGTTGGAAGGGAGTTATCAGAATTCTACTTTAAAAAGCCGAAAAAAGATTGGTCGATTAGTTTTGGGAACAACAGGCAAGTGGACCCAAATAGATTCGGTCAGATGCGATCGTTTCCACTTCTTCAAAGGGGTTTATGATCAAAACGAATATCCCCTATATGTTGATGATAGAATGTCTAACAACCGAGACGAACATGATAGCTACGTAGTAGGAAATGTGAATTGGGACATTGAAAATACAGAAGCCTATATACGCCAACTTAATTTTTCCTCAGGAGGAAATTACATCACCAATGTAAGCGGAAGCACCGTATATCTTAATAATTGGCAAGAACACTACATAAACGATTCGCTAAATTTAAATAGAGTAATTTCTAACGGGAATGGCGGCGAATTCTACTTGGCCGGAAGTATTTGGAACGTTCAGAGCTTAACTAACTTCAATGACCTAGAACTTCGCTGGGGAGATACTCGGTTAAATAGCGATACCCTGATACTTCAGTGTCCAGCAACTGTTTCATCTAACTCCTATCTATCAAATGAATATAGGATTGGCTACTTCTTTCCAAATTCGGATTGCGGAAACCGCCTAACCATGGAAGGAAATTTTGACTGGGAACCTACCGTAGGTCCTCACACTATTCCCTTTGCTAACTTTAGCGGTATCAATGTAACTCAAGACAGTATTATAGCTATATCATCAACGGATTTAGGAGGAAATACGAATGTAATATTTACTCCTGATCAAACTAGGACCTTGTACTGGGTGAATGATGGTGGTTCTTGGAATGATAGTATACACTGGTCCTTAACTTCGGGTGGAATTGGGGGTGAATGTTTGCCAACTCCAATTGACAGTGTGGTATTTGACGACAATAGCTTTGTGAATAGCCATAGTGTCAACATTAATAACACAAATGCTTTTGCCCATGATATCATAATCGACAGCGCTGGGTGGGCTTCTTTCAATGGAAATAAAAGCATGCTTTTTTATGGAAGCCTTATAGTCCATGACTCCATTTACGTAAATCCATGGGATAATGATTGGATAGGAGAAACGAATAATCTTGATTCCATTTATCTTAACGCCGGTCGCCTTGGAGATTTCTCTTTGAAGGGTAGTAATTGGATCGTACCAACCGATATCACCATAGCAAATCAATTCAGGAATTATGCCGATTCCACATATTTAGATTCCGGAATAATCTTTAATAATTTGAGCAATTCAATTTATAATTATGGTGATCTGTATTCGCAAAACAATACCTTTTCTGGCTCTAACCTTTACAATTATGGCCATTGGTTTGATACGAATTCCGTTATAGATCTATCAAGTACTTTTTACAGCAGTGGCACAACATTTAATTCGGGAACATACGTTACTTGTTATTATTTAAGCCTAAATGGTAATGATTCCATTTTAAATGGTTTTTATGAATCTGATTATCAAATCGAAATAGGGAACACAACCTATTTGAAAAACGATAGCTTAATTAGTCACAGAGAATATCGGATTGGAGGAACCTATTCAGATACCAATACCTTCCACTATCTTAACCATGATTCATATCTAAACCCACAATGGGGAGATTATGCTCGATTCTATATGCAGTCCAATGATAGCATCGGAAACTTTAGATTTGAAGGCATTAATCAAGCATATTATTATCATACAGGCTCAGGAAGTATTCAAACACTTCACTTAATGGATAACACGCTTCTTTATGATAATCCAGAAGCAGACTCCCTATACTTATATGCTGGCAACACTTACGAAATAGAATCAGGAAAGACTTTAGAGATCAATGAATATCTAAATGCCTTTGGTACATTCTGTGATTATATCTACATAAGATCGGATGACCAAGGTACACGTTCTTACATAAATAGTGATTTTCAAATCTTCACTAACTTTTGCGAATACCGTGATATTGAGTATGCCGGTAGCTCTACTTATTTTGCTGGAGATCAAAGTACTGATCAAGGCAATAATTATAACCTTTTGTGGGATAATATAGCTGGTTACATATGGGGCTTCCCTTCAGACACATTAGCATTCTTTTGTAATGATACAAGCGTATACTCTGAATTCGTCTTGGGGACAGAAACATTTCAAAATGCTCTTAACTTTTTATGGGATGACGGTAGTGATTCAACCCATAGAGTTATTACTCAAAGTGGTCTTTATTCTGTTACTGCTTTTTACGCGACTTGCACTTACACGGATTCAATTCAAGTAAACTTTGTCTATAAACCAGAAGTAGATGCCACACAATTCTCTGTATGCAAAGGCTCTAATATTTCTGTTTTTAGCCAAACACCAGATGGAATCAATGTTGAGTGGTCCAACGGCTCCACACAAGACACCTCGAATTATATTGTCAACAGTGATACTTCTATTGTTGTGAATTGGTTACGAGGTGGAAATATACTTTGTTCCGATACTCTAATCATCGAAGGCGTGAGCATTGACGCCATCACAACCTCTGCTGCAGATCCATTGTGTGCAGATTCCCAAGACGGTCAGATAGACATCACCGGGATTACAGGTGGCCATGGTCCATTCAATCATTCATGGTCTCACAGCTCTACGCTAAATGGAACTTCAGCCACAAACCTTATAGACGGGTGCTATTTCATCACCACCACAGACACCCTTGGTTGTGCGCGCGTGGACACAGTATGTCTCATCGCGCCACCGCCACTTTCGGCAACCTATTCACTTACTCAACCCTTCTGTGAAGGAGACCCTGGCGCTGCCGTTGTAGGAGCGAATGGAGGAACACCTGCATACTCTTACACCTACAATTTCAACCCTACATCTATCCCATCGGGCAATTATACGTTCACCGTGACCGATACTAACGGATGCACCGCAGATACAAACTTCACCATTGCCCACACCTTTAATTTTGATTATACCGTAGACATCGATACTGCTACTTGTGGGGAAAACAACGGTGCGGTCCAAATCATGCCGTCTAACCCGAACAACGCCTACACCTACTCATGGAGCGCCTATCCCGGATATGGTAATAACGGTCAAATCTTTATGCCCGTTTCTAACGGATTCATCTACATCCAGGACTCCGTAGCAGGCTGTATCGACACAGTGTATTATGAAATCCCTGCAGGTGGGGTAACCAACGCCATCTTCCTCACTAGCCAAGACAGTGGCGTCAGCCCACTCACGGTAAGTACCACAAATATCGCTGCAGCTCCAGGACTACAATACACATGGATGATTAACGGCGATACAGTAAGTTTTGCCCAGGATACCTCCTTTACTTTCGGGGGTTACGGAGATTACCTGATCACCCTATGTGTTTACGATCCTGTTTTCGGTTGCCAATTCTGCTCTGAAAAGTGGATCAAAGTCCTACCCAACCCAGAGTTCGACGCACCCAACTTCTTCACCCCAAATTTTGACGGTATCAACGACTACTTCGAACTTGTCATAGGCCAAGACCTTGAATGGTTGGAAGTGGAAATTTTCAATCGCTGGGACCAGCTCGTCTTCCGCTCCAACGAAGTAGATTTCCAATGGGACGGACGAGCCATGAACGGACGAGCCTGTGCCTCTGGTGTCTATTTCTGGGTCATCCGCTATACCGAAGTAGGCAACCCACAGGTCATCCCTGCCCAAGGCACCGTGCACCTTATCGATTAACGTTTTAAACCGCCAGAACCCTAGATTCTTCTAGAGGTTATAGCACCTGCCCCTGCGAGCACTCGTAGGGGCTTTTTTACCCATTAACTAGTCATTTGAACACAATTGTACCAAAAGAAAAAAAGCACCCACTCTTTCGGAGAAATGGATGCTTTTTCGCGAGAACAAACTTTAGACTACGCTTAGGTGAGGCTTGGTTAACTTACAAATGCAATGAATTATTAGCGTAGATCTATTCGTTTATTGGTATAAATATACTGAGTGTTTCGTCTTTTTCACAAACAGACTTATCGTAGTCCCCTTATTTTTATCGTAGCGTAACAATCTGATGCACAGAGGTGTTAAAGTGTCTCGATTTAGACTTCTGAAGATCAATAAGCATGCTTCTCATAAATGCAGCTAGAACAAAAAAGCCCGAGCAGTGCCCGGGCTTTTTTGAATTTCGTCAGTACTCTACAGCGTAAAACAAATGTTTATGCTCGACATTCCGTTGTAGAAAATTGCGTTTTGATTGGTTGAAACGAAATAGCCCAGTCCAACTGAGGTCTTGTTAAAATTGACACCAGTTCCGAAGGAAACGAACTGTCTATTGCCTTTGTCTTGAGACTCCAAAGAGGCACTTACGGCCACGTATACCTTGTCATTGATCAACGCTTCTGTGCCTATCAAAGTACGCCACTCTTGCACCTCTTCTGACGTTCCATTCGGCGCATCAGAAAACGATCCAAACATCGCGGCAAACAAACCTAGAGGCTGCTCTTGGCCCATTAGTATGGATCCATCTGCATTCCTGATTGGGGTTGAGGGAACTAAGAATTTTTGGAAGGTCAAATTCGGAGACAATTTGATGGCCTCGTTCAATTCCAAAGAATACAGTGCACCTAAGCTCATCTGGGTGGGCATATACGCTAGGTTATCTTCGCTAAATGAATTCTTCTTTCCTATGTTGTTTAGCCCCCAAAATGCAACAAGTTCGCCGTTGCCCAGCTCTTTGGTGTAATCAGCACTAAAATCCACTAGCAGCGCATTTTCCCTGATTACAGCAGAGCTAAAGGAACTGCCTAGATTGGTCGAATTGTAACCAAGTTTAACTCCAGCTCGGAACGATTCTGAAAAGCGTTGTACAACACCAACTTTTATGTTGTTCTCAGAAGGTTGGAAAAAGCCCAATTCATTTCCCTCGTTATCTCGAAGCTCAGCATTTCCCGCTTGATAGTAAGAGAACTCCGCCAATACGGTCGTGTTCTCGTTTAAACGGTGCATACCGGCTACGCCACTCACAAAGGATTCTGGCCCAGATTCCCCACCAAAGGATGGGAGCGTCTTTAACAAAAGTCTACTGCCCTGCTCAAGGTCAGTAATACTAAACGCCGTCGCATTTACTGTTTTGCCTAAAAGGCTTGCAGCGTCCGACATTCCAGGTGCGCCTCCATAAGGTAAACTTAAATACCCTGAAGTGTAAAGAGGGACATTAGTGCTTGAGGACGACTGTCCCCAAGCGCTTGCTGTCATGAATGATGCGAGTGTAATTAATGCGAGTTTTTTCATTCTAGTTTACCTTTTCAAATCGTTCTACAATAGTTCTACCTTCAGCAGTAATAATCTGTATGAAGTAGATACCAGCTGGTAGCTCTCTGAAATCGAACTGATGTGCTCCATCCCCTTGAACCAGCTTTTGAGCCATTATGCGACCAGTCATATCAGTGAATTTGATTCTGATATCTTTTTGGTCCGCCCATGCACCCGATAGCTCGAGATTCACATAGCTTCTTGTAGGGTTCGGGTAAATCATCAGATCACTTTCAAGCACTACATCTACCCATTCGTCCGTACCAATCGGCAATCCACCATCTTGACCCCAGTCTAACATGTTAGACATAGAAGTCACATACGAGCTCTGCTTACCGGCAGATGGGCTACAACCTCCGTTTGTAAACTTAGCGCCCACCTCATAGAGAAGTGCTGTGATTGTTGTATTCACCGGATAGATATCTGTGTATGTCTGAACGTTTGAACTTACAGAATCGATCAAAATTCTATTAATTGGGCTCAACCATCTGTAGATGTAATACGTCTCTACCTGCTTGCCTTCGTAGGCTGTCCATTGAAGGTTTACTTCATTTGCAGCAACACCTTGGCTCGCTTGCAAGTGGATGGTAGCATGGTAATCCGATGTATCTGAGAAGTTACCACAGCTATCTACAACTGCAATCTTGTAGCGATAAGGCTGAACTGCCGGATTAGAGTTTTGATCCGCCCATGTACTCATGTCATTGTACTGGTTCGATCCTACACTCACATATTGCGTAGATGCATTCTCACGGAAGATTTCGTACGATGCCGTCTTCTCGCCTGGAGTTTTCTCCCAAACAAGCATATTTACACCTGTTGAATCTACAGTAACCACACAGATCTCTTCGTCATTGTATGGGAATGGAGCGTCTACCAAATGAGTTGTAGTATCCGTACATCCATTTGCATCCATCACAACAAGATCATAGTAACCATAGGCAACTGTGATATCCTCAATCGTATCACCATTGCTCCATGAGAAGGTATATGGTGACGTACCTCCAGCAACTGTAACATCTATGAAACCGTCTTGAGTTTGAGGACAACTAGCATCTACAATAGATACTGCAGAGATGTACAAACTGTCTGGATTCACGATGGTATCCGTTATAGTTACCATACATCCATTCACATCAGACATGTTCATCGTGTAAATACCTGCACCCAGTCCTGTAATAGTTCTTGGCCCAGAGATCATAGCTCCTGATAGCGCTGAAGTAGATATAGTACAAGAACTAAAGGCATTCGCTGCAATAGTTGTATCTGATAGTACTTCTACCTCTCTATAGAATGTACCACTCACGTTTACGCCACAAGCACTTGGCACAGTCTCCGCTGATGATCCATTGAAGAATCTGTATTGGATAGTACTACCTGCACTCACCTGTGTCGTCACACGATAGATGCTGTCCTCTAGCACAGGGACAATATTCATTGGAAGGTTAAGTCCTGAGTTGCTTACCACTTGAATACCACCAGAATTGATGGACGCACCTTGCATATCTACTTGGAAGGTTACAAATACAGAATCTATGGCTGTACCTGTAGACCCACTCCATGAAGTTGCGTACGGAGCCGTACCACCTGAAATTGAGTACTCAACCTCAGCATCTGTTGCTCCGTAACAATTCAAATCTGTAGCAACTGACGTCATTTGAACCTGGGTTGGCTCTAAGAGTACTTCATTTACAGTTACCTCACAACCTTGTGCGTCTTGAACGGTCATTGAATATGAACCAGCTACGAGCATTGAACGGTCTTCAGTTGTATCTCCATCAGTCCAGCTGAAGGTATATGGCAATGTACCGCCGTTAATAGTTACATCAATAGAACCATCATTTGCACCATTACAGCTGATCTGGACGCCGCCCAAGTATTGACTGACTACGGTCGAAGCTGTCAATAGTTGAGGCTCAGTCAACGTAAAGCTTACACTATCTGTACAACCATTGTCATCAGTTACCGAATAGGTATGTGAACCGGCATTTAGAGTTGTATCTGCAAGAGTCGAAACTACATTCCCATCCAGGCGGTAGGTGTATGATCCAAACCCTCCTACAACTGAAGCAAACGCCTGTCCATCAGCACTCTGGTAACAACTCAGATTAACGATTGAATCCAGCGTCAGGATTAATTCTGATGGTTGATCAATACTCACTGTATCCACCAAAGAACATCCGTTAGAATCCTGTGCACTCAGATAATAAGTTCCGATTGGAGCATTTTCCAAGCTCAAAGAGTCGCTCGACCAAGTACCTGAACTATCCGTCCATGCGTAAGTGTAGCCGCCAACGCCGCCAGCAAAGGTATAATCTGCATAACCGTCGTTTCCGCCAAAGCAAAGTACATCGCCCGTAGTAACCTGATTAAGCACAATAGGTGTAGGCTCAACAACTTCTACACTGTCTATAGTTGAACAGCTAAAGCTATCTGCCACGGTCACAGCATACCAACCTGCTGAAAGATCTTCAACATTCTGAGTAGTATCCCCTGTATTCCAACCATATTCGTATCCACCATTACCTACAATTGTCAGATCAATAGAACCCGTAGAGTCGTTGTTACATAGCAATGCGTTAGAAACAAACTGTAGCATTGGGTTATCACGCTGAATCAGATTTACAACTTCAGAATTGGCTCTACAGCCCACTGAATCTGTAATGGTCACATAGTACCCGGTGGTTCCAGTAGAAATTGAGTCGATCACAATCATTGAAGCACCTGCTATTTGGCTCTGGTTGCTTGTGGCTTGCGTTCCGCAATTAGGAGTGAAACTTGCCATCACCGTTCCAAGCGTAGTTGATGATGTGTTAGAATAAGAAGCCAATGTATCTCCACTCAAGATTACATGAAGTCCTATTTCATACACATACCCTCCAACATTAGACACTTCGATCGTGTAGGCAGCTCCTCCAGGAAGTGATAACGTGTCGTTGTAGATACTGCCTGAAGTAAAGTTTGAACCAATTGTAGTTACAACCGTACCGTTCGCATCTTTCACCTGGGCAGTTGCACCGTTCCACCCGTCACCGTAAGAGTCTGTGTATATCAGGTCTAGCTGACAAGAAGAAGCAACTGTTCCAGAGTTCATCTCATTGATATTCCAATCGTAGCTGGTGTAACCTGAAATCGCTGTAATTGTCAATGAATCAAACTGACCATAACAGTACTGTGTGGTATCACTCAACACCAACATATTATTTGGAGCTGGATTTACTTCAATAAAGACACTGTCTGATGTGATTTCACAACCTTGACCATCTATTACAGAAACGCCATACCAACCCGTTTGAGTCAGCGTAATTGCATCATCTGTTTGACCATTACTCCATAAATAGGTGAAGTTTGATGACCCATTACTAATGGTCTTAGCATATAAGCTATCGCCCTCACATACAGTTTCTGGAGTTAATCGACCAGAGATGTTACTCAAGGTCGCTAAAGAATCTGTAATTGAAATATTGTCAATTGCCATCTCTGTTCTAGGTCCACCAACCCCTGCAGTTGCTTTCCATCTCATCTGAACAGTTTGGTTAACAAAGCCACTTAAGCTTACCACTTTGTCCACCCAATCGTAGGATTGGTCGGTACCAGAGCGCTGCCATAGGGTTGTCCAAGAATCGTCGCTAGACTCTTTAACCTCGAATGCAAGTGTACCCATTTGATCTGATGTATTCGAAGAATCTGCGTATACATCTACCATATGATAAGCAAACTCAATAGTCGGGTCTGACATACCTACTAAATTCACACATCCAAGCTGCAGATATCCAGTCTTACCCTGATCAGTAATAGATGCAGGATCGAACTGATAGAATCCACCATGGTAGTTAGAATCAGCGTCGTATTGAGGGCCTGTGTAATCTACAAGACTATCCCAACCTTGGTTGAATTCCCACTCTAAGAATTGAGAGCTGTAAGATGTCCACTCACTAACATTCAATTCACTTAGCGTATCCACGGTAGAACTGTAAGGCAATAACAAAGTAGTATCGCAAGATGAAGTATTAGTGATCAAACTACCGTCAGTAGCAGTCAGCACTCGACCGTTCAATTCAATAACCACATCTGGTGGAATATTGATGTCCACGTTCACTGTATCAACTCCTTGACAGCCTGAAGGGGAAACGGCATACACATAATAAGTGCCCGATTCGACGAACGCTGCAGTGGTATCATTCACGCCATTGCTCCATTGGTATTGGATATTGTTTTTAACCGTATCCACTTGAGCAATAACACTATCCCCAACACAACCTATCAAAGAATTATTTGTGACAAAAACTGAAGGTGTAGTATCTAGAAGCACCTGTACCGTATCTGAATACATTGTACAAGACGAAGCCGCATCTACTGTCTTCAAAACAACCTCTTCAGGTGTGCCTAACGAGTACCTCAACTGAGTTCCTTGTGATGAACCATCGATCAACCAAGAATACGTGTCGTAATCATCCGTCGTGTTCAACATGGTAAAGTCACACACACGCAATGTATCCGTTGCTTGTACTTTATCGATACCAAACTTCATATTTGGTCTCCAGCTATAAGTGTTATCTGCACTAGTCTGGTTCGCAACTGAAGAAGAGTAGTTAGTTGCTACACTCGAAGATGTATAAGACGTACTGTGACCAATTAAATAGGTATTTGATGCATTATTGAACGCTACGTTAGAATACTCTACCTGAACCAAAAGGTTCTTCGTGCCGTCCCAAACAAATCCTTGGTCAAACTCATGAGTGTTCCAACCATCACCTGCAGTTAAGATATTGAAATCATATACCTCTGTTAGGCCTGTTTCAAATGTTGAACTGAGCTGATTCGAAGTAGTATTCTTCAATTTAATCTTGAAGTTTTGAACCGGTGACCCAGATGCAAGATCTACTTCAAGGCCAAGTGAATTAATCATAGTCTGATCCGTTAAACCTTCTGCAATCAACTCATTCGCTGGAATGATAAACTGCATTTTGGCAAAGCGATCATTCGCACCGTAAGGCTTCGGTTCATTACTAAAGCCTGTGTATTGGTTAGAGCCTTCTACATAAGAAGTTACCTGTTGGTACGTTCCGCCAATGTTCGTATTCACGTTTGATGCGAAAATAGCTGGTCTTTGAACATAGAATACCTCGACTGAATCGACATTCGAACATCCAAAGCTATCTACTACCGTTACGTAGAACGACTCTTCGTAAGAAGCGCTCAACGTTTGAGTCGTCCAAGAGTTCAATTGATCCTCAGTTGACCAGTTGTAGCTGAAGAAACCTGTTCCAGCATCAAGAGATACTAAATCACCCGCACAAGCTCTAACAATTGAGTTCGTTGTCTGAGTAATTGTCCCACCTTTATTAATGTTTCCAGTAATAGCAACTGATGGCAACTGATGCAACGTGATAATAGTTACCGAATCTTCAATAAAACAGTTATCACCATCCTTCACAGTAACGAAGTACTCATCTGGATATAGGTTATTTAAATTATTCGATTTCGGGAAATTCGAATTGGTCAAAGTTGACCATGTGTAATCGTAATATCCATCGCCCCCTGTAACCTGAATAGAGATAGAACCGTCATTCGCCCCTGCACAGAACTCATTATTGTAGTCGAGAATAATATTCAGGCTATCTTTTCCAGAGACTTCGACGGTATCCGTAAATACCGAACTATCAAACAAGTCTGTTATCGTTACTAGGTACTCTCCAGAGTATAAACTAGAGTACGTGTAGCTACTCACATTTTGTTGATCAGCGAACGTAGCCGTTCCTGTAAGATCATCCAATTCATATTTGTAGCTACCCGAACCGTTCAATGGTGTGACCTTCAAACGACCGTAAGTAGGATCACAGGCAATATTATTTCGGATTTCGTATGCCGCGCCAAATTCAGCCGTATCTAATGGGCTTTCCACTGCGCCCACATCAGGATTAGAACCTGTTGGATTAGGTCTAGCCATTCCTTCAATATCAAGGTACGGCATTGTAACGCCTGTGTAGAATGACGCTGCTGCACCTAAACCTTGACTTACAGGACTCAACATGTAATCTCCCTGAGCAGGATTCATCAAATATAAAGGCTGACCGATTGGCGTACCCGTAACCGTTGATCCATATGAGTTGTCAATACTATTGATTCCTCCCTGTACTATACTATTTGCGATAGTTAAATCACAAGTAGTATCGTAATCATTGAAGTAGAACGTATGAGGGGTGGTTGCTCCAATTTGCACCTGACCACCTACTGCACTATTCAAAAACAATACGTTAGCATTATTCTGTAATTCGATCTGATCATTTGAACTAGTTCCGTCAAGAACCGGGTTTGCATAGATCGTCGAGTGAACAATATTTAGGTCGACATTTTCAATGAATAAGCCTGCAGTATTATTACTTCTATTGCCGGAAATAATGACATTATTCATGGTAGCGTCCTCCCCGTAGTTATAAATATGACCACCACCAGAGCCGTTATTTATAGATCTATTATTTTCTACAAGAAGGTTTTCTATAACTAATTCACCGTTATTCGAACCATAATTATTGATAAAGAAACCACCTCCAGTATAGTTGGACGTGTTATTCAAAATGTGGAACCCTCGAATAGCCATAGTACTCGTGTTATTCCAGTGATTGTAGCTATAGTATAGACCACCACCGTTACTTTGTGATCGGTTATTCTCAATTATAGTCGTACCATGACCATCTATAATAGATATATATTGAGCTTGTAAACCACCACCATTTCCATCAGTGATGTTATTCGCTATTGTCGTATTCCATAGGTTCAAACGACCTCCATCAACGCCAATACCACCACCGCCATTTCCAGATCGATTACCTGTAATCACCATGTTCTTGAAGCCAAGATTCGAATAGTGACTGGATACACCTCCACCACCATACCAGTTGGATGCTTTACCGTTTGTTATGGTAAATCCGACAAACATGACGGTGTCTGAAGTGCTGTTATGGTTAGAGATATCAAATACCGGATCTTCGTCCATACCATTAACGATGGTATTTGCAATATGAGATTTAACACCGTTGTCGATGTATTCTGAAGCTATAGTTACATAAGGTAAATTTTGATTTAGTATTCGAACATTCTCAAAGTACTCTCCATCAAACAATACAATGGTATCACCATCACATGCGCGACCAATTGCCTCTTGTATTGTCGCTAATGGGTCGGTATAATTCCCGGAATTGGCATCAGAACCCGTTGTAGAAACGTAATATTTTGATCCTTGAATATCCTCAATATCCACTGTGTCATAAACCGAACATCCAGATCCATCAATTAAAGCTATTATATATTGTCCAGCAACAACATTTGCATTCCAATACGAATCAGAGCCTTGATGAACTTGCCAATTGTTTGAATAAGACCCTGAGGTATCTGTTACGTTGATGTAATAGTCAAACCACTGTTCGGTTGGACTGATATCAACGCCACCTGTAAAGTCTCCAAAAACAATCTCTCCATAACCGCCATTGGATGCACAGGCATTACGAGACCATAAGTAATTTATAGATAACGGATTGTTATAATTAATCGATTTTGAAACACTTCTTTCGGATAGTGAATCGTAAACAGTTACAAAATACTGACCCAATAGACTCATCTGAACAGCAGTGGAACCATTAGATGTAAATGAACCAGGACCTGTAATCTGAACTGAATAAATTGAGGTATTCAAAACTGATACCGTCAACAAATCCCCACATGTCTGAAGATTAATATCAAACTCACCAATAGCAAGACTGTCCTCAACTGCTCCAGCATCAGGGTTACTTCCTGCCGGTAGCGGTCTGTTCCACCCATTGATATCTTTGGATGGGCCATTACTTGTCAAGCTGCCTAGTCCAATTGCTGGAGATGTCGCTGGCAATGAAAAACCAGTGGCCAAATTAATAGCTGATTGAATATTACCACCTCCAAGATTAGACCCTGTTCCTCTGAATACATTGCCATTCTTTAATAACGAATTCGACACTGTATAGTCTCTTGAAGTATTTACAATCTCATCTATGTCTATAATCGAATTATAAATCTCAAATGTTGCATTACTTCCATCCAATTCTGCAAATCCTAAAGGTTGACCTATATCATTACCATAAACAGTAACATGATTCATCACAACTTTGGAGTTATATCGAATTTGGAATAAGTCTCTATCATTCCACTGTGCATTATTTCCGGCAATGATGGTATTTGAGAGATTAAGAGTTAAGTAGTCTACCCAGAATAACCACTGAGTAAAGTTGTTATCTGTAATTCTACAATTAACAAAGTCTACTCCGCCTGAGACTTCATACAGGTTGATTGGATATCGAGCCTCTTGAGTTAGCGAGCCATTGTTATAGATATCAACTCCAATGAACGAAGCCCTTTTTGCTTGTCCTATATGCAGAATACCACCTCGGCCACAACAGTCTCCGCTATTAGCCGACGCTGTAATATCTGAATTCTTTAAGGTAAACGTCGCATCCCAGCTTTGATTAACAGTAACCGCACCTTGACTTATTTGAGATGTATGTGACGCATCACGAAGTTTAAAACCTTCTACCTCAACCACAATTTCTCCACTAACATTATCTATGCTAATACACGGCGATCCATTACCATCAATAATTGTTGTGTTACGTGCATTAGCGTTACCTAGACGGACATAATCTGATTGGATCAATATACTTTTATCAATATCTACAGTCTCCTGATAGGTTCCAGGTAGAACATAGATTTTCTGTCCAGAACTCGCTTCATTTACACCTTTCTGTATTGTCAAATAAGGATTCGAGAAGGAACCATCCCCCGTAGCATCACTACCCGTTTTCGCTACGTATAAAGGCTGGTCTATGCGGATCTCTTCAATTGATTCACAACTAGCTGTAGCTGCCTTCGCCGTGTATGTGCCAGGCAATGTTACTAGTAAAGTGTCGTTATTCGTAACCGTTCCGGCGCTATCTATCCAAGATACAGTTCCAGCATCTGTTGATGCAACTAACACAATAGTATCACCACCAAGAAGGTCTAAAGAACCCGAGTAATTCGTTACCACGAGATTAGGTGAACTTAATACATCAAAACTGTAGGTCGTTGAACTTTTTTCACAAGTCCCACCATCACTACGTGTAAACACACCGTGCAACGTGATGTCTTGATCTGAGTAGAATGTATTGTACTCAGTTTCATTAATTGTATCTCCATCAGCATCTGTCCAATAAATCTCTGTAAACCCGTTACCGTCAGCAGAAGCAAATGGTGTCGCCTTCAACTCAATACTGTCACAGAACACTTGGTTGAATACCACCGGAGCGTCAACTGGATCAAACTCAATAATAAATGGTCTTGTATCTGTATACCATAAATGATTCCAATAAGTACCATTAATTTCTACATGATTACTGGTTGAGGATCCACTATTATTACCCTGTCCTAGTTGGTAGTTACCATTGAAATAATTAAACGATATCGGCTCGCCATTTGAATATTCCCACTGGTTATTATTCCAATGAATATCAATGTAAACTCCAGTACAACAATCATTTTGTTGCTTCATTTGGTGAATAGCATCCGCCTCTCCTGCAGATTCAGGTCTTGCTAAATGACCTCCTAGAGATTCAGCATAGGCTCGTGCAGTCTCCCATTGTTCCCAAGAATTAACGAAGTAGTAATGACTACCCTCGTAACTACCCATGTAAGCAGAATTTGAAGCATAGGTACCCGTTAAAGCTTGTCCGCTATATGCTGGTGTACCCGCTCCTTCTATCACCAACTGCGGTGCAGACTGGAAGTAGATGTCGATAGTATCCTTTCCAACACACATGTACTGGTCGGTAACTTCAACGTAATATTCGTCAGTTTGTGCTACACCCACGGTCTGTGCAGTTGATGCATTGCTCCAGT
>Ga0209654_1001188_pt1 | contig 21506 bp, 18 predicted proteins | sample SaaInl1SG_22_DNA_FD_184646 | JGI IMG/M metagenome (GOLD analysis project Ga0209654, IMG submission 184646) | Marine microbial communities from expanding oxygen minimum zones in the Saanich Inlet - ESP_161SG_22_DNA (SPAdes) (version 2) | ecosystem: Environmental > Aquatic > Marine > Intertidal... | reverse complement strand
TGCCGTTGTGCTCCTGTTTAAAGTCATTGGAGCCTTAGGCGGTTATGTCCTTCTTTTCAGTCTATCCCAAATCGGAGGCGAGCTCTCCGTGGGTATCTATGAGGTGGCCTTCACCGTTGTATTGATCGGTTCTACAGTCAGTCGTTGGGGTCTGGACACAGTTTTGGTCCGTGAAATGGCCCGAGATAGGGAAGCAAACCTGGCCAGTCGAGCCCTCTACCTCGCTGTACTTTCCCGCGTCTTCCTGCTCTCCATAGCTTGCAGCATTGCAGTTTTTTTCGGGGCCCAATTCTTAACCGACCTCTTCTTCCAAAACACACCCACGAAGGTTATTGCAACCGCCGCCTTTGCCATCATTCCGTTCACCCTCATGCTCCTCAATGCTGAGGTGTTCCGCGCCATGGGCAAGAGCCTTCTTTTTTCACTGAACCAGCACGGGACAGTCTACGTCTTCGTCGGCGCGCTGATAGCATTCATCCCTTTCCCCGAAGCATACACAGCGGCCGCCGCAGCCCAAACCTCATTGTTTTTACTCTTGGGCATCTCAGGACTGTTCTTCTTGTGGACTACGGTGTACATCTTGAACCTGACCAAAGGGCAGCAGGCCGAAACTTCCGGTTGGAAGGGACAGCTCTACAGCTTAGGAACACCCATGCTTATTTCTTCTTCCCTGTTTTTGGTCATCAGTTGGTCCGATACGCTCATGTTGGGGTATTATTTGCCAGAAGATAGTGTGGGTATGTACCGTATTGTCTTCAAAATTGCCACCCTCATCACCTTCGCTCAATTTGCCTTAAACACAGTAGTAGCGCCCATGGTCAGTGCCATGAGCACCGAGCGGGAGCGTTTGCATGAATTGGCCCACAAGGTGGCGCAGTTGAACCTTATTACTGCGGGTCCAATTTTCCTTGGCATCCTCATTCTCGGCCCATTCCTCATTCAGCTCTTTGGGGTGGAAGAGGCTTACGCAGCCTATCCATGGCTCGTGCTTCTCGCTGTGGGTCAACTCACGAACGCCTTTGCAGGGCCTGTATTGAACATTCTCAACATGACGGGTTATGAGAAAAGTGCGCGCAATACCATGCTCATTATCGCGGTGCTCAACATCGTTTTCAACCTTGTGCTCATACCGCTTTACGGCCCCCTCGGCGCGGCAGTAGCGACTACGGTGACCATGATGGGTTGGAACATTTGGGCGGCCTACCTCGTCTATAAATACCACGGAGTCATCGCTGTTCCGTTTTTGACTAAAATTCGCCGCCATGACTAAGACCAACCTCTTTCTCATTGGTGCGGCAAAGGCAGGAACTACCGCGCTGGCAGAGATGCTGGGAAACCATCCAGAGATCAGCCCTTTGGCGATCAAAGAACCGGGGCATTTCTGCGAGGATATCTATGCAGAAGGTTTCTCTGCGAGTTACCAAAAAATGCTGCGTTGGGACGAAGCGCAATATTTTAAGGCGGATGCATTGGACCAGCGTCATATGGCCTTTGTTAGGAAACGTGAAAACTACGACCGACTGGTCTTAGAGGCTGCCGAAGCTGCCTATATTTTAGATGCTTCCACAGCCTACCTGCCTTCAACAAACGCAGCAGCGAATATTGCTGGCTACAATGCCGAAGCAAAGGTCATAGTGAGTCTACGAAATCCAGCGACCAGGGCCTACAGTCATTATAATATGGCGAGGAAATACGGCAAAGAACAGCGCTCGTTTTTAGATGCCATTGGGGCGGAAGGAGCTTTGGAAAAGGCACGTTGGGGCTGGGACGAATGTTATTTGGAGTTGGGTGATTACGCGCCGCAATTGGAGCGCTGGCTCAAATACTTCCCAAAAGAGAATATTCATGTGGTTTGGCAGGATGAATTGTTGGTAGAGCCAGCAGCGACTCTGCAAGGCATATCGAAGTTTCTAGGCTTGAAAGAAGAATTGAAACCTTTGGCCGAAGAGAAGCATGGTGCGGAGGTTCCTAAGAATAAAGTGGTGGGAAAGATGCTGAGTGGAATTGGCCCCGCAGTAGCCTCTATTTTGCCTGAAAAAATTAAGGCGAGTGTAAAAAATATCGTTTTAGCCAAGCCTGAAGGCATGGAAGAGGCGGCTCGCTCGTTTTTACTTCGTTATTTTGCACCATCCATCGAAGCATTAGAAAAACTTCTAGAAAAGGATTTAACACACTGGAAATAAATTGAATATGGAATACAGCAGCTCAAATTTGATCTCGTTTGTCTACAAGAATTGGAAGCCATTGGTGGTCGTACCATTCTTGTCCATGGTCGTAGCTGTGATTTTTAGCGGGCCTACCTTCATTAAGCCGCTTTTCGAATCGCAAGTGATTCTCTTCCCATCTACTACTAATTCTGTTTCGAAGGCCCTCCTTCCGCAGAGCAACGGGTACGGCGATGAGGACATCTTCGAATACGGCGATGAGCAACAAGCGGAACAGCTTTTGCAAATCTTGAGCTCTGGTGAAATACGCGATAGTGTCATTGCCAAATTTGACCTGATGAACCACTACGACATCGATCCAGATTCAGATTACCCGCGCACGAAACTTTTCAAGGAATACGAGAGTAAGATTGAGTTCAACCGTACCCAATTCATGTCTGTGGAAATCAATGTGCTTGATACCGATCCTCAAATTGCAGCCGAAATCGCCAATTACATCTACAAGCTTGTAGATAAGGTGAAGCGCCGTGTAGCAAAGAACCGCGCTCAGATGGGGCTTCAGATTGTTGAAAATGAATACCGTGGTTTGCAAGAGGAAATCCAGACCATGGAAGATAAGATCACGGAACTTCGTTTTAAAGGGGTGCACGATTACGAAAGCCAGAGTGCGGTCTTTAACGAGCAGTATGCCATTGCATTGGCTGCCGGAGCTTCTCAGTCGCGCATCAAACAGCTCGAGCGTCGCCTCGATACCTTGGCGAAATACGGCGGTAAATATGTTGCTATACGCGATGAGCTTCAATTGCTCAAAGAGGAGGAAGTAAAGCTCAAAACAAAATTCGACCAGGCTAGGGTAGATGTAAATCAAAACCTTCCTGCCACTTTTAAAGTAGATGAAGCACGTCCAGCTGAGCGCAAGACGTATCCGAAGCGCAGCGTACTCATCCTTGCTGTCGGTTTCGCAGTCTTTGTCCTTGTGGTATTTACCCTACTTGTTCGCGGTACATTCTTGGAACTTCGCGCTAAAGCGTAGTGACTTCGGGCAAACATATAAGCACCAAGGGCATTGCCATCATGGCACTGCTCGTCTTACCGTTCATTGGTCTCATCGTAGCCAAAGAGTGGTGGGAGCTATTGCTTTTGCCCGCCGGTTTGCTCGTAGTATGGCTCACCCTGTACCGATTAGATTGGGCCATGTGGTTTGTGGTCTTATCCACGCCGTTATCAGTAAATCTAACGGACCTTACTGGAGGCGCTGGTCTTTCTCTACCCACAGAACCTATGCTTGTTTTAATTACAGGCTTAGTGATTGTAAAAATGCTCTTTATGGGCGAGTACGATATCCGACTGATTAAACACCCAATCTCCATTGCCATATACATTTATCTAGCATGGATGCTGTTAACTGTCATCACCTCACAACTTCCTCTAGTTTCATTAAAGCAATGGATTACCCGTGTATGGTTTATCGTGCCTTACTATTTCGTTTTGGGCCATTTATTCCTGCGCGATCCAAAAAATGGGGTCCGATTCCTTTGGCTCTTCCTCGTTCCTCTCATCCTTGCCTGTACATACACGATGGTCATCCACAGTCAATATGGCTTTACCAAAAAGACCTCTACTTGGGTGATGTTCCCACTGTTCAAAGAACACACCTCCTACGGTGCTGTGCTGGCCATGTTCTATCCAGCTGCACTGTACCTCACATTTCGTAAATCCTCGTGGGGGTTCAACGCTATCGCTGCCGTACTCCTGGTCATTCTTACCGCAGCAACGGTCCTTTCTTACACTCGCGCTGCTTGGCTTTCTCTTGTGGGCGCCGGTGCGGTGTATTTAGTCTACGCCTTTCGCATGTCCAAAACGGTAGTTTGGTCGCTGGCAGGTATCGTGCTTTTGGTTGCAGGTCTCAATTTCTCCTACATCAGTTCGAAGTTCGAACGCAACACTCAGGATTCTTCGGACGATTTGAACGAACACGTCGCTTCGGTAACAAACGTCAGCACGGATGCCTCCAATCTCGAACGTATCAACCGTTGGAATTGCGCCATTCGGATGTATAACGAGCGCCCTTTCTTAGGTCACGGTCCTGGAACCTACATGTTCTTGTACGCTCCGTATCAAAAACCATCAGAGAAAACCATCATCTCAACCAACGGCGGAAACAGGGGTAATGCACATAGTGAATACCTCAGTCCACTAGCAGAATCCGGCACCTTTGGCCTACTCGCCTTCTTAGGTATCATTATCACGGTCATTGTTGTTAGTGTAAATTCCTACCAACGTTTGGATAATGACCGATTGAAAGGACTGCTTCGAGTCGCGTTTTTGGGACTGATCACTTATTATCTGCACGGATTCCTCAATAATTTCCTCGATATGGACAAGGCCAGCGCGCCTTTTTGGGGCTTTACGGCAATGATTAGCTGCTTATCCCTTGTATCGCGGCGGACAGAAGGTGCCAAAGAGGCCTAGAGAGAAGAATGAGCGTGCATAAATCGTAGCCTGAGACTTGCTGAATTCTTCCAACGAAAAGTGTCCCTTACATCAAAGACACCTGTAAATCCTTGTTAAATAGACATTTGACTTCTTTTGAAATGTACTTTACGTTTAGGTAACATTTCTTTGAAAACACTTGTTTTTTTCTGTAGGATAGTGCAATTTTAGAGCTACTTAACATTCGTTTAACAAAAACAGGTACAATGAAAAACAAGTTTTTACTCGTTTGGTCCTTTCTGATTGCTTTCAGCGCGACTGCGTTTGCACAGAATGAACCAGATCAAGGCGAGGTGCCAGAGCTTCCAGATGTGTTCGAGCAATTGGAAGAGGTAGTAGTAACTGCCGGTGGTATCGCTCGTGAAAAAAAGGCCCTAGGTTTCGGCGTGGAAGAAGTAAAAGGTGCTTCTATCAAGGAATCAGGTGAATCAAACATCGTTAGTGGTATCTCTGCTAAGGTGAGTGGTGTTCAAGTAACCAACTCATCAGGTGCTGCCGGTGCTGCTTCGTACATCAAGATTCGTGGTAACGCAACGTTTACTGCGAATGACAACCAGCCTTTGATGGTTGTTGATGGTGTGCCAATTGACAACTCTCAGATCGCAACAGAAGATTTGCGTTCAGGTGTTGCCAACTCTAACCGTGCAATTGATATCAACCCAGACGATATCGAGAGCATCTCTGTACTTAAAGGTGGTGCTGCTGCAGCGCTTTACGGTACTCGTGGTGCAAACGGTGTAATCCTTATTACTACTAAGAAGGGTGCCTACGGTGAAGACTTCAAAGTAAACGTGAGCTCTTCTATGGAGATTTCACAGGTTAACAAACTTCCTGAGTTGCAGAACAAGTACTCTCAAGGTTACTTCGGTACTTACGGTGGTGGTACTTCAAACGCATTCTCATGGGGTCCTGCTCTGGCAGACCTAGGTTATGATGCTGACGGTAACATCACTCAAGATGCTACTGGTGGTGTAACTCCTTACGACAACACTGGATTCTTGCAGCGTGGTAGAAGATTGAACAACTCTTTGACTTTATCAGGTGGTGGTCAGAAGTCTTCTTATTACTTGTCTATTGCAAACTTGCAAGATCAAGGTATCGTTCCGTTGAACCAATTCGATCGTACTACGATTCGTTTGACAGGTTCTGGACAGATTGCCACAAACTTGAAAGCAACTGCATCTTTGGCATACTCTAACTCAGGTGGTTACCGTGTACAGCAGGGTTCTAACACATCTGGTTTGATGCTAGGTTTGTTGCGTACTCCTCCATCATTTGACAATTCAAACGGTGTAACTGATCCAACTGATCCATCGGCATTCTTGAACGCTGACGGTTCTCAAAGAAACTACCGTGCAGGTGGTGGTTACGATAACCCTTACTGGACGATCAACATGAACCCATTTACGGATGACGTAAACCGTGTATTCGGTTACACGAAGTTCGATTGGTCTCCAGTTGAAAACCTATTGGTAAGCTACCGCTACGGTATCGATCAGTACTCTGATGTACGTAAGCAGATCATCTCGATCAACTCTCGTACATTCCCAGGTGGTTCTATTGCTGACGAAGCGTACGCAATCAAAGAGCAAAACCACGATCTTACAGCACGCTACAGCATGGATCTAGGTCCTATCGGAGCAAGCTTCTTTGGAGGTTTCAACGCTAACCAACGTGATCGTAAATATGTAGGTACTTACGGTACTGGTTTGGTATTGCCAAACTTCTACAACATGAGCAACGCTCAAAACCAACAAGCTTACGAAAGCTTTGTAGGTCGTCGTTTGTGGGGTATCTACGGTGAAGCACAGTTTGATTACGCTGACTGGGCATACTTGACTTTAACTGCACGTCGTGACCAAGCGTCTACGTTCGGTAACGTAAGTACGCCAATTCTTTACCCATCTGCTTCTTTGTCATTGATTTTGACTGAGGCTCTAGGTATCGAAAGCGACGTTCTAAACTTCGCTAAACTACGTGCTTCTTCTGCACAAGTAGGTTCTGAGCCAGGTTTCGCTTCTAACGCTACTTACTTCAACCAAGCAGGTGTTGGTTCAGGTTGGATCAACGGTATTAGCTTCCCTTACTTGGGTGTAACTGGTTTTACTCAGAGCAACACTTTGGGTAACCCGAACCTGCTTCCTGAGTACACTGTAACTAACGAGATTGGTGGTGAGGTACGTATGTTCAACAACAAGATTTCTGCAGACATCACATTGTACCAGCAGACTTCTAAAGACTTGATCGTAGCTGTACCAGTTGCTGGTTCTTCAGGTTATACTTCGTCTTTCATCAATGCTGGTGAGATGACTAACACTGGTGTTGAATTACAATTGAACGCTAACCTTGTTAAGACTGATGACTTCACTTGGGATGCAGGTATGACTTTCACTCGCAACCGTAACATCGTTAAGAAATTGGCTGATGGTGTAGATGTAATTTCTCTACCATGGGGCTTCTTCGGTGCTAACCAACGTCTTGTTGAAGGTGAAGCTTACGGTACACTATATGGTGATGACTGGGCACGTGATGAGAACGGTAACGCTCTTGTTGATGCTTCTGGTTACCCAGTGTACTCTTCAACTGAGGTTGTGGTTGGTGATCCAAACCCAGATTACTTGATGGGTATCACTTCAGCTGCTACTTACAAGAACTGGAGCTTTAACATGCTATGGGACATTCGCCAAGGTGGTGATATCTGGAACGGTACTCGTGGTGCATTGTACTACTTTGGTACGCACGCTGATACTGATGTTATGCCAGATGGAACCAAGCGTGGTGAGACTTTCGTATGGGAAGACGTAGTAGCTGGTAACAACGGTGTTTACGCACCAGGTACAACTGATGCTGACGGTAATGACATCAGCGGTCAGCCAAACACTACTCCTATCTTGAACGATATCGATTCTTACGCTCTAGGCCCACTATCAGGATTTACTGGTGCTTCTCGTCCATTCATTGAGGACGGTAGCTGGGTTCGTTTGAGAAACATTGGTGTGAACTACAGATTCGACGCTGATGCTCTTAATGGTACTAAATTGAAAGGTTTGTCTGTAGGTGTTAGCGGTCGCAACATCTTCTTGAGAACTCCTTACCGTGGTGTAGATCCAGAAACTAACCTTTCAGGTGCTACAAACAGCCAGGGTGCGGATTACTTCAACATGCCTAATACCATGGGTGTAATCTTCAACTTGAAGGCTAACCTCTAAAAAATTAAGCATTATGAAAATTAAATCATTAGCAATATTAGCGGTAGCCGCAGTTGGGTTTACTGCTTGTTCAGATGCATGGTTGGAAGAGTACAAACTCGACCAAAACCGTCCAGCTGACGTAAGTATGGAAGTACTTCTTCCTTCTGCTCAAGCCGCTTACGGCATGACTCAAGGTGACGTATTACCACGTTTGACTAGCATTTTCATGCAGCAAATGACAGGTACGGACCGTCAATCTTTGGCGCACAACCGTTACGCACAGATTGGTGAGGGAGATTTCTCTACACCATGGGATAACTCTTACGCTGGTGGTCTTTACGATCTTAAGCTAATCATCGATAAGGCTGACGAGCTAGATGCTCCTGCTTACACCGGTGTAGCAAAGATTATGACTGCTATGTACTTGGGTATTTTGACTGATCACTTTGGTGACATTCCTTACACTCAAGCACTACAAGGTGCTGATAACTTGAAAGCTACTTACGATAGCCAACAGGACATCTACGCAACTATCTTCACTTTGTTGAGCGATGGTAAAGCGGACCTAGCATCTCCTTCTGCTGTTATGCCAGCTGGCGACGATTTGATCCACGGTGGTGATTTGGCAGCTTGGGCTGCTACAGCTGATGGTCTTCGTGCACGTCACTTGAATCACTTGAGCAAGACTTCTCAGTACAATGCTGCTGATGTCATAGCTGCTTGTGATGATGCATTGAACGCAGGTGTTTACTGTACAATCGGTTTCGAAGCTGCATTGAACCAAAACCCTTGGTACCAGTTTACTGTTATCGATCGTGCTGGTTACATCAGCCAGTTCGGTACTATGTACGACATGATGGAAGCTTCTTCTGATCCACGTATCGATTTCTACCGTTCTGCAGATAGTACTACTATGCCTGCTTACGGTAGCGCTACTTCAGCTCTTCCAATCGTGACGCCATTCGAAATCATGTTCGTTAAAGCAGAAGCTCAGTTGGCATCAAGCGCTACAGACGCTCGTACAACGTTGGAAGCTGCTATTGACGCTCACATGACTTGGTTGGGTGTAGATGCTGCTAGCATTGCAACTTACATTGCAGCGTTGCCAGCTACAACTGACCTAGAATTGATCATGAACGAGAAGTACGTAGCTATGTTCTCAACTGGTGAGTCTTGGACTGACTGGAGAAGAACTGGTTTCCCAGTATTGTCTGCACCAGCTGACGCTAACTTGAGCGGTATGCCACGCAGAATGCCTTACCCAGAGGGTGAGTACCTATATAACGGTGCTAATGTGCCAATGCCATTGACTTCGTCTCCAGACGAGAAGTTCGGTGTTGATGCTACTTACCGTCTATGGTGGGATATGTAATCACTTAGATTATTGATAAAGGCCGCCGCTCCCGCAGGGAGCGGCGGTTTTTTTTGCCCTAAATTTGCCACATGGAAAAAACCATTCGTCACTTACAAAGAACTATTGGTGAACGTGCTATTTCTTCAGCTGAATTGGAAAAGCTTAAGGGGTCACACGAAGATTTCAGTGCCGATTGGTTTGAATGGGACGAGGAGCATGACTCCTATTACCTCACTCCGGAAATCTTAGCATATGAAGCAAAGCCCAAAGAAGACTTTGAAGCGCTGGGATTAGGTGAACTAGAGGACAGAATAGTAGATGTCTTAGAACAGGGGAAAAGCGTGAAATGGGGCAAGCTAGCTCTAGCTATGTGGCTGTTCTTCTTGTTTATTGTCGTTTACACGGTCGTTGAGACGATTTTCTAAAGCACAAAAAAGGCTACCCCTTGGGTAGCCTTTTTTGTATTGAATTTATATTCCAACGTCGGCATAAAATAATTCTAACTGAGAGCGAGACTAAACTTGAAGCGAAGTGAGAACTTCTCTGTCAGGTCTTTTGCTCGAATTATTTCGCGCGCTCTTTGTAAGAACCGTCAGCTGTGTTAATTACGATTTCTTCGTCGGTTTTGATAAATAGAGGTACTTGAACCTGAGCGCCGCCCTCTACAGTGACAGTTTTCATTGCGTTAGTTGAGGTGTTCCCTTTAACAGCTGGCTCAGCGTAAGTTACTTTCAAGTTTACCGTACGAGGAAGCTCTACTGCCATCGCTCTGTTTTCTGTAGCGTGGAACAGTACTAGACACATCATGCCATCTACTAAGAAGTCTGGAGCATTGATCAGATCACGCGCAAAAGTCAATTGCTCGTAGTTCTCTGTGTTCATGAAGTGGAAGTCGGTACCGTCGTTGTATAAGAACTGGTACTGACGAGTCTCTACATCGATAGTTTCGATCTTAGAGCCCGCAGGGAAAGTGTTGTCTAATACACGGCCGGTTTCAAGATTCTTGATCTTAGTGCGGACGAATGCTGCACCTTTACCCGGTTTTACGTGAAGGAATTCAATGACTTGGAACGGTTGACCGTTGAAATTGATACACATTCCGTTTTTGATATCTGAAGTACTTGCCATAATCGTGTTATTTGTTGCCCAAATATACTGCAAATGCAGGGGGCTCATTCATGGTTTAATAATGCTTTTCAAGGAGTAGTTCACCGTCGCAAAACTCATATTCATGCTCGATGTAGTTGCTTGCCACAATGATGGTTTTATCTGTGGCCAATTCTTTAATGAGCTCTTGGTAAAAAGCTACACCGTCCTTATCGAGATTGCTAGTAGGCTCGTCCAGTAAAAGGAGGGGGCGTGGACTGGCTATTGCCAAAAGCAACCTAACGCGTTGCTGCATTCCAGAGCTGTACGTTTTGATTCTTTTGTTTACATGCGCCGCGAGGCCCGCTTTCTGTATCCACTTATCGAGATCAGTACCTTCAGTAAAACCACACATCTTTTGGTGGAAGTCCAATGTTTCCTTGAGGCTGAACATCGGATTCAATGCCACATAAGGGGCGGCAATACTGCAAATGCTGCCTGCTTGTTCTGAAGGAGTTTTATGGTCTGCGAAAGAATAAACTGGCGCATTTTCAGTGGCTTCTTGAGCGCCTGAGAGAATCTTTATTAAGGTTGATTTCCCTGAGCCATTAGAGCCTAGGATGACAGTCTTAGAGCCGGTTTCGAAAATGTGGCTTACCTCCTGAAGGATGTGCTGATTGCCAAAGGTTTTCTGTAGCCGATCTAGGGTGACCATTGTGGTTTACTTTCGAATTAGTCCTCTGTCGCTCGAAGAGATAAAGTCGATAATTTCTTGAGCAATAGTGTTGCCTTCGAATTCAGACTTTACGATTTCCATGGCCTGGCTGATGTTCTTGCCGCTCTGATAAATGATGCGGTAGATGTCTTGGACCTGACGGATTTCTTCGTTGCTGTAGTTTCTTCTGCGAAGCCCAACGCTATTCACCCCGGCATAAGTAAGTGGGTCGCCGGCTGCGGTGATCATAGGCGGAACGTCTTTGCGAACCATTGCTCCCCCGCCAACCATCACATGATTGCCAATTTTAACGAACTGGTGCACTGCGCTTAGACCAGAGATAATTGCCCAATCGCCTACTTCAACGTGACCAGCTAGTGCCACGGAGTTCACTAGGATTACTCTGTTGCCAATAATACAATCGTGAGCGATGTGCACATATGCCATGATCAAACAGTCCTCTCCAAGAGAAGTCTTGCCGTAAGCCTTGGTGCCTCGGTTGATGGTAACACATTCACGAATAGTAGTTCGGTCACCAATTTCAACAGTAGTTTTCTCGCCGTCAAATTTGAGGTCTTGAGGAACTGCAGAGATTACTGCACCGGGGAAGATTCTACAATTGGCCCCAATTCTTGCACCATCCATAATGGTAACATTTGGACCAATCCAAGTGCCCTCTCCAATTTCAACATCTGCCGCTATGGAAGTGAACGGACCAATTTCTACTTGGTCGGCAATTTTAGCGGAAGGATGTACGTCGGAGAGTTTATGAATCATTATTTGGTAATCTGTGCCATCAGTTCAGCTTCGCTAACCAAGGTGTTTCCCACGAAAGCTCTACCGAGCATGTGGACAATACCCCTGCGAATAGGGCTGATGAGCTTCAAGTCAAAAATTAGCGTATCCCCAGGAACCACCTTTTGCTTGAACTTCACGTTATCAATCTTCATGAAGTAGGTTAAGTAGTTTTCTGGATCTGGTACAGTGCTTAGAGCAAGAATCCCGCCACATTGCGCCATTGCCTCTACTTGTAGTACGCCAGGCATTACTGGTGCGCCAGGGAAGTGACCAACAAAGAAGGGCTCGTTCATAGTAACAGACTTCACCCCAACCACGCGATCTGGTGTTAATTCGATGATCTTATCGACTAATAAGAATGGCGAGCGGTGCGGAATTAAAGCCATGATGTCCTCTACAGTTTTCACTGGAGGAACATTTGGGTCGTACTTAGGTGGTCTTGGCTTGCTTTCTTCTTTGCGAATTTTAGCGGCCAAAGCCTTGGTAAATTCGGCATTTACACCGTGACCTGGCTTAGTGGCTATAAGGCGTGCTTTCAATGGGCGGCCTAGTAAGGCGATATCACCTATAACATCAAGAAGCTTGTGACGCGCTGCTTCGTTTGAGAAGCGCAATTCAATATTGTTTAGTGTACCTCTGTTGGTCACCTGAACGTCATCTTTTCCGAATGCTGCCTTTAGCTTGTCCAAGGTTGCAGGTGCAATCTCTTGGTCTACATAAACGATGGCATTGTTCAGATCGCCACCTTTGATCAAACCTTGGTCAAGAAGTGGTTCCAATTCGCGCAAAAAGCTGAAAGTACGTGCACTGGCAATCTCCTCGCGGAAATTGGTCATGTGATCTAAATGAGCATGTTGTGGTCCTAAAACCGAAGTACCGTAGTCAATTAGTGCACTTACCTCGAAGGTCTCACTTGGCAGTGCCATGATTTCAGAACCGTCTTCGTCTTTAAAGGTGAAGGGCTCTTCCAGAGTGTAATAATTTTTCTCCTCGCCTTGCTCTTCGAGGCCAGCCTCAAGAATAAGGTCTACTAATGGTGCAGCAGAACCGTCTAGAATTGGCACCTCACTGCCGTCCAATTCAACACGAAGGTTATCGACGCCTAAAGCGTACAAGCTCGCCATCAAATGCTCGACGGTACCCACAGAGGCATCGCCTTTTTGAAGAATAGTTTGACGGTTGGTGCGATTCACATGTTTGGCCAAAGCAGGAACTTCCGTATTGTCCATATCTGTGCGGACAAAAACGATCCCGGTATTTACTTCAGATGGAACTAAGTTTACTTTGACGGATTCACCAGTATGAAGGGCATTACCTTCAAAAGAAACAGTGTTTTTGAGTGTCTGTTGCAACATAATTACAGGCCTTGTTTTTTGAAGGCCGAAAATGATTTCAAAAAGTGTCTACGGTCCAGGGCAGGCGTGCCAAAGATAACCTTATTGTCGGGAACATCGGCCATGACTCCGCTCTGTGCTAAAATGGTGACGTTATTGCCTATTTTGATGTGCCCTGCGATGCCTACTTGGCCGGCAAATCTACAGTTGTCGCCTATGCTTGTAGAGCCTGCAATGCCTGTCTGGCCTGCCATTACGGTGTTCTTGCCTATGGTTACTCCGTGGGCAATCATGCACTGATTATCGATCTTGCTTCCCTTGCCAACTACGGTGTTGCCTATAGCCCCGCGATCAACCGTTGTATTGGCGCCAATGAAAACATCGTCCTCGAGAATCACTTTTCCTAGCTGAGGGATGGTGTGGTATACACCGTTTTCATCCGGTGCAAAGCCGAATCCTTGTGAGCCAATCACGGCTCCCGCTTCTACTACCACTCGGTCACCGAGGTGGGCTGCGGAGAGTATTTTTGCTCCGGCACCGATGCGGCAGTTGTTGCCGATTATAGCGCCGCCACCGATGATAGCGCCAGTTTCTATGATGCAGTTTTCACCGATGGTAGCCTCAGGGGAAATTTGTGCATTGATGCGGTCGTCTTTCGCAGAGCCGATCTCTTTTTCAAGGCCTACGAGGTACATGGTAAAGGTCATGTAGGGGTCATCGCATTCTAGTAGTATACCGTCGCTATCGACGGTGCTGCCTTTTTTAATGAGGATAGCTGATGCGCTAGTGGTTTTCGCCTGTGCTGCGTATTTCAGATTTGATAAAAAGCTGAGATCTCCCGCTTCGGCTTCTTCAAGGGTCGCCACTCCATTAATTTCGAGCTGCTCCTGACCAACAGGGCATTCGAGCTGCAGTGTTGCGCAGATGGCGCCTAAGGTTTTAGGTGCGTGCTTCATAACAAGTGTCTTAATTCTCTAGGGAAGCAGATGAAATGGCGCTCCACAGGTTCGCTCAGGGCGTTGATGGTCATCTGATCTGCGGCAGTGCTTATATCGCTGGTACGGCCGTCTTTGTAGAGCAGGTTGATGTGGCCTTTTTTGTTATTGTAGGCGTGATTTTTCACTTTGTCGACGATGAGCATGTAGTGCTCTTCACCGTGAGTGAAACCGTATTGGTTGCGGATGCCTTCTGCCATTTTCTCTGCCAATTCTTCTTCGAACGGCTCCTCTTGCAATCGGATCTTTAAGAGATTTCTATTGATGATGCGTGAGCTAAGATCGCTCAAGATTAGATCGCTGTGGTGCGTCCAATCTTTAATGCCGCTCATAACGTCGAAATCGTCTAGTTCTAAGAATTTCTTCAGGATGTCCGGGTTTTCCTCAAAGTCGTTCCAGGTATAATCTGCCGCTAAGAAGTGTTTTAGTGCTCCTGTTCCGTGGAGTTCTATGCCTTGGGTAGCTAGGTATTTGGCACGTTTGAGGATGTTTACCAGCATAAATTCAGCGCTCAGCACCGTTTTGTGCATGTATACCTGCCAGTACATCAGTCGGCGAGCTACGAGGAATTTTTCTACGCTGTAGATACCCTTTGAATCGACAACCAGTTGATCGTCTTTGACATTGAGCATGGTGAGCAAACGCTCCGAATTTACACTACCCTCTGTAACTCCTGAATAAAAGGAATCGCGGCGGAGGTAATCCAATCGGTCCATATCTAATTGCGAAGAAATGAGCTGGTGCAAGAAGGCCTTTGGATAATTGTTTGTGAAAATATCAATGGCCAAGGTTAGTGCGCCGTCAAACTCGTTGTTGAGCTCTTCCATAATCTTCAAACTCAGCGCTTCGTGGCTCACTCCAGGGATTAGGGTGTGTTCGAGAGCGTGTGAGAATGGTCCATGGCCCACATCGTGCAGAAGGATGGCAACAAGCACGCCGCGCTCTTCTTCTGCTGAGATTTCATGTCCTTTCTGGCGCAGCGTATAGATAGCGCGTCCCATGAGGTGCATGGCACCAATGGCATGGTGAAACCTAGTGTGGTAGGCGCCTGGATAAACCAGGTAAGTAAGTCCTAGTTGACTGATGCGTCGTAAACGTTGGAAGTAGGGGTGGTCGATCAGCTCGTAAATAAGCGGATCCTTGATGGTAATAAACCCGTAGATAGGGTCGTTAATGATTTTGTTCTTCGTGCTCAATGTCAATAGTTTTACCTGTAACGTAAAAATACTACAGGTCTTAAGGCGAGCTAGGGGGTAAGCGCATTACTTTTAACAAGAATAAAACGACCAATTATGCCGAATATTTTATGGGTTGACGACGAAATTCACATGCTCAAAGGACACCTTTTGTTCTTGGAAGGAAAGGGCTATTCGTTTGAGACTTGTAACAACGGCAGTGATGCCCTCGAGGAGTTCGAGAAGCAGCCCTTTGATGCGGTGTTCTTGGACGAAAACATGCCAGGTTTAACGGGGCTAGAGGTCCTAGAGAAGATGAAATCCTTGCGCCCTGAGGTTCCCGTGGTGATGATTACCAAGAGTGAGGAGGAGAGCATCATGGAGATGGCTATTGGGTCGAAGATCGCCGATTATTTGATCAAGCCTGTAAATCCTAATCAGGTGCTGCTCTCCTTGAAGAAGCTTCTCAAAGGCAAGGAGCTCGTTACTCAGCAAGCCACTCGCGGTTACCAGCAAGTTTTTGGCAAGCTCACCATGGATATGCAGAGTTTGCGTACATGGGAAGAGTGGGCAGGTTTTTACAAAGAGCTTCTGCGTTGGGAATTGGAATTGGACCAGAGTTCTGAGGAGGGCCTAAAGAGTGTATTGGCCACGCAGAAGAGCGAGGCAAATGAGCTCTTTGGCAGATTTATTTCGAATAATTACGAAGATTGGTTCAGCTCCAAGGATCGACCAATGCTGTCTCATGAGGTGGTTGGCAATGTGGTTGCTCCACAGATTCGCAAAGGTGAAAAAGTCTTCTTTGTAGTTATTGATAACCTGAGATTGGACCAGTGGATGGTCATCAAGCCGATGATTTCTGAGGACTTTAATATCGCTTCTGAGAACATCTACAGCAGCATTTTGCCTAGTGCCACTCAATATGCGCGCAATGCACTTTTTGCAGGTATGGTCCCTGCGGAAATTAAGAAGAAGATGCCGCAGTATTGGAAGGAAGAGCACCAGGAGGGCAGCAAGAATGAATTTGAAGGTGAGTTGTTCGCTGAGCAGCTGAAATCTATTGGATTGGGTGATAAGCAGATGAAATATCATAAGGTCACCAATATGCGAGTTGCGAATAAGTTTGTCTCAAACATCCACCAGAACAAGCAAGCGGATGTGGTGGCTTTGGTCTACAATTTTGTCGATACGCTCAGCCATGCGAGAACAGATGTTGAGGTCATTCGTGAATTGGCTTCAGATGATAATGCTTACCGACGAGTAACGGCGACATGGTTCGAAGGATCTCCCCTTAGAAAGGCCTTGAAGTGGGCTGCTGAGAACGGTTTTAAGGTGGTGTTGACCACAGATCACGGTACGGTGAATGTGAACAAGGCGACTAAAGTGGTTGGAACGCGCGATCTTACCACCAACCTCAGGTTTAAGAACGGAAACGGCATGAGCTATCAAGGAAAACACAGTTTTGTGGTTCAGGCGCCGGAGAAAATTGGCCTGCCTAAGCATCATATTGTGGATGAATACATCTTCGCTTTGAACGATCATTTTTATGCCTACCCAAACAACTTCAATCATTATGTGAAGTACTACCGCAACACGTATCAGCACGGTGGGGTATCTTTGGAGGAATTAATCATTCCTTATGTCGTCCTTGACGGAAAATAAATCAATAAAGTTTGAAGGAGTAGGATTGGCCGATTTACCTAAGGTCGCCTCCGAAATCCTGGCGCACGCCAAGCTGCCAGTGAATTTGCTACAAGCTCCTATGGGTAGCGGTAAGACGACTCTTTGCAATGAATTGATCAAGCAGTGGGGCAGCGAAAGCCCCGGATCCTCACCGACCTTTTCTCTTATTGAAGAACACAGTGGGCCACAGGGAACCCTGTTTCATGTGGATGCATATCGAATTGATCACGAAGAAGAAGCTTACGACTTCGGGTTCGAAGAGTACATCGAAAGTGGTCACATCATGTGGATTGAATGGGCTCAGAAAGTGGAATCTTTCTTACCTTACAAAGTAGGAGTCGTGTACATAATTGCAGAGGAACAACATACTCGCACTATTGAGTTCTTCCCTGAAGTGGCGATTTCACAAATACAATGGAACCATGAGTGAGTATCTAAGCTGGTCGGAAACGGCTTGGGCGACGCAGGAAGAGCGTTTAGCCGTTGAAACAAAGGGAGCAAAGTTGGTCATTGGTGTGCCGAAAGAGCACGATATGGATGAGCATAGAATTTTGCTTAACCCGGCCGCGGTGGGCGTACTGGTGCAGAACGGTCATAATATTCTCGTTGAAACAGGTGCAGGTTTACTTGCAGGCTGGGACGACAGAGAATATGCTGATGCTGGTGCTGAAATAGCACCAACAGCTACTGAAGTTTTTCAGTGTGATATCATCGCAAAAGTAGCTCCTCCTAGTGCGGAAGAAATAGGCATGATGAAGGGGAATCAGACCCTAATTAGTGCCTTGCAGCTGAGAACCAGAGATAAAGTGTTTTTCAAGGCGCTAGCGGATAAAAAGATTACTGGGATTGCTTTAGAAGAGGTGCGAGATGCCGAAGATCAAAGTGCATTGCGCATTGCCATGAGTGAGATTGCCGGACAGCAGGCTGCACGCTTAGGCGCAAACCTTTTGGCAGACGGATTAACAGGTAAGCGCAAGGGTAAGCTCATGGGCGGTGTTCCAGGAGTAGCACCTGCCTCAGTGGTCATCATTGGTGCGGGAGTAGCTGCGTTGGCTGCCGCGAGAATTTCCTACGGTATGGGTGCGTCCGTAGTGATGCTCGATCAGAACATTAGTAAACTCCGCTATGCCACGGAGCAGCTTGGACAGGCCATTACTACTGAGCTTATCCAAGATGTGGTTTTGAAAAATAGATTGGCCACAGCGGATGTTGTGATAGGAGCGCTCGCTCCTGTTGAGGGACGTACACCCATGGTCGTTTCCGAGGATATGGTGGAGTTGATGCCTGTAGGTTCGGTAATTATCGATATTAGTATCGATAGCGGTGGTTGCTTTGAGACTTCTGAGATTACTTCTCACCATGCGCCCACGTTTGTTAAGCATGATGTATTGCATTACTGCGTGCCTAATATGAACAGTGCTGTGGGTAACACTTCTAGTATAGCCATGAGTAATATCGTAGGTCCACTGTTACAGCAGCTTTCGGATAATGGTGGTGTACAAGACAGTCTTCATTATGATTTAAACATCCGTGCTGGGCTGTATCTTTACCGCGGTCTTTTAACGAAGCGTCATTTAGGTGAGCATTTTGATTTGCCTTATTCAAGTGATGCGTTGCTATTTGGGAACCTTTAACCGCATTTAAGAAATGGCATTTTTACGACGATTACTTTTTTACGCAATTGGAATAGGTTTTGGCATCTTAATCGTTCTAGCCTTTTTTGGCGATAGAGATTTTGATTATGCTTACGGCCCACAAGCTCGAGTGAAGAAAAACTTCAGAACCAAGCCCGTTGATTCTACTTCCTTAGTTCAGCCGTTACTAGATATGAGCAAGGATAGTATTTACTTCCAGGCAGTGGTTAATGGGCGCGTTGCTTTTGGCAGCAGCGATCCTCGAAAAGAGCCTTGTGGCGAATATCTTATTAGATTTTCTCACGCTAGTTACGCCTACAAAATGTTGCTCGATAACTGCGATACGGTTCGAGTACTCAGTCTAGAAAAAGATATTGATTAAGCGCGTCTGCGTTGCATTTCTTTCTGGATCAATCCCAGTTCCCTACCGGTCTGACCTTCTACTGAGGTGTTCTCTTCAGCGCGTCTGAAAAGATATGGCAGTACGTCGCGTACGGGTCCGAACGGCAAATATTTTGCCGTATTTAATCCTGCTGCGGCAGCGTTGAAGCTGATATGGTCACTCATGCCGAAAAGCTGAGCTACGTGTACTCTAGAATGCGCTAACTCTAAACCTTTGTCATTAAGGATGGAAGCTGCCAATTGCACACTTTCTTCATTGTGTGTTCCTATAACCACCGCCATATGGTCAAGGTTGTTCAAAATGAGGGTCAGTGCGGCATTGTAATCTTTGTCTGTAGCTGCTTTGGTTGGTTGGATAGGAGAAGGGTAAGCCATTTTCTGTGCACGTTCTCTTTCCTTTTCCATATATGCTCCGCGGACTATTTTAACTCCGTAAACGAAGTTGTCCTTCTTAGCAAGCTCTAAAGCACCCTCTAATTGAGCGAGGCGATCGTGTCGGTACAATTGGGCCGTATTGTAAACAATGGCTTTTTCTTGGTTGAAAGTACGCATGTATTGGATGGCCAACTCATCCACGGCAGGTTGAATCCAGCTTTCCTCTGCATCGACCATCACAGGTACCCCAAGCTCGTTCGCCTTTTCAATAATTTGTTTCCAGCGCTCCAGCGTCAGTTTCCAAGATGTTTGTTCTTCCTGGGTCAATTCCTTTCCAAGGCTCACCTTTTCGTAGATATCGATGCTTCCTACGCCAGTCGGCTTGAATACGCCAAAGGGCACATCTGCGTTGTTTTGCGCGTAAACTAAGGTTTCTATGGTGGTGCCAAGGGTGCGGTCGAAATCTTCTTCACGTGCCTTCCCTTCCACGCTATAATCTAAGATTGCACCTACCTGACCTTGTGCTAAACGAGCGATTTGAGGGGTACATTCCTCTACGCTTTCGCCACCGCAGAACTGACGGAAGACGGTCGCTTTAACAATGCCTTTGATAGGCAGTCGAAGTGCTAGAGAGGCTAGCGTTAAAGATTTTAGAGCGCTGACCACTGATGGTGAGCTCAGCGTGGAGAACAACAGCTTGCTTTGCCGCAAGTCCATGTTGGTCTTCATTTTAAAGGCGATCTCCGTATTAGAAAAATCGATCATGCTCTGTGTTTTAGGAACTCAAATATAGTGCTGAGAAGTGTTATTTTTGAAGTGTGAGTACAACAGCATCCACCATTTTTTTCGGTGCCGAGGGTTTTGAAGCCTTGGACCAATTCTTAGAAAACAAACAGCCTTCCAAGACCTTTGTTTTAGTCGACGAAAATACGGCCGCACTGCTGCCGGATTTTGCCCAACGATTAAGCAATCTTGATGGCGAATTTGAGATCCTTGAGATCCCTGTGGGGGAGCAAAGCAAGGATTTGGAAATAGCCGCACAGTTATGGGCAACACTCTTGGAATACGGTGCAGATCGCAATGCTCTGATGATTAATCTTGGAGGGGGTGTTGTTGGAGATTTAGGCGGTTTTGTAGCCTCAACTTACAAACGAGGCATTTCATTCGTACAGGTTCCTACCTCGCTTCTTGCCATGGTTGATGCCTCTGTTGGGGGTAAGACTGGAATCAATTTTGGGGGATTGAAAAATCAGATTGGAACGTTTGACGAACCCGAATTGGTCGTTGTTGAGCCAGAATTCTTGAAAACTCTTCCTAAGGAAGAATGGGAAAGTGGTCACGGTGAAATGGTCAAGCACTGTTTGCTAACCGGTAGCGATTGGCCGTTTATTCTTCAATTGACGCCAGAGTTTGATATTACTGATGAGATTCAAAGATCTATTGGCATTAAGTCCAGGGTAGTTGATGCCGATTTTAAAGAAAGTGGATTGCGTAAGACTTTGAATTTAGGCCACACCTTTGGGCATGCTTGGGAAAGTTTAATGCAGCAGAAAGGAACACCCATTTCTCATGGTAGAGCGGTGGTTCAAGGTCTACACCTTGCCCTTGTTTTAAGTGAACAAGTGCATCTTCAGCGAGAAGTTGCGCGCACATACCCGTGGGTAACTGTAGACCCAGAGGACCTCGCGCAGCTTTGGACTTTTCAGCTAGCCGATAAAAAGAACGAAAGTGGTGAAGTACAGTTTGTATTGCTCTCTTCTTTAGGAAATGCAACCCATGGGAATCCGGTGAATATAGAGACTTGGTCTGCATGTATTCTTTGGCTCAATGAAAGGGGTAATGGGAAATAGGATAGACCTTGCTCCGAAGAAGGGCGCACTGCGTGGTACTTTTGAGCTGCCGCTAAGCAAGAGTATGGTCAATAGGGCCTTGCTTTTGGCTGCGCTATTCCCGGAAATCACGCTTAGCGGAATGAGTAGTTCCAGTGATAGTCAATATTTACAAAAAGTTTTAGACGGTTATTTGGGCGATAGCGCCATGGTGGGCGCTGGCGGGACTACCCTTCGCTTTGCTACTGCTTATTGGGCCTGCAAGGAAGGGGCTAGC
>Ga0209654_1001185_pt1 | contig 21526 bp, 21 predicted proteins | sample SaaInl1SG_22_DNA_FD_184646 | JGI IMG/M metagenome (GOLD analysis project Ga0209654, IMG submission 184646) | Marine microbial communities from expanding oxygen minimum zones in the Saanich Inlet - ESP_161SG_22_DNA (SPAdes) (version 2) | ecosystem: Environmental > Aquatic > Marine > Intertidal... | reverse complement strand
AGCGGCTGGTATTCAGCCCACCATCATTCGCTACCTCGATACCCCGCTGAGTAAGGACGCGCTAAAACAACTGGTGCGTGAGATGGCGGTGCCCGTGCGGGCGATTTTGCGAGAACGCGGCACCCCATACGAGGAACTGGATTTGGGTAACGCCAAATGGTCTGACGATGCCCTACTGGACTTTGTTGTAGCGCACCCTATTTTGCTGAACCGCCCTATCGTGACATCACCGCTAGGCGCCAAGCTGTGCCGCCCCGTCGAGACCGTGCACAGCCTGTTACCAAACAAAGGGTAACTGCGGAGAAGGGCTCACCGATCGGCGGCTGCCTTAGCGTTGGCATTGGCGTTCACGCCGCCTTTTTGAAGCCACTCGTCGTAGCCGCCCTGCAGAATACGGACGTTATCCCACCCGGCCACGCGCAGCGCAAAGCCCGCCTGAGCTGACAGCGAGCCCGTGTTGCAATAGACGACAACCATTTTGTTTTTTGGTATCTGGGCGGCCTCCTCCAATACCCTGCGCCACTCAATATTTTTTGCGTTCGGGATGTGCGCCTTGGCGTACTGCACCGCGTCACGCGTGTCTATGAATACAGCCTCAGCGTAAGACGCTGCGGGTATTTGCTCGGCAGAGATCGTCCCGCCGCCATATTCTGCAAAGTCTAGGTAAGCCGCTATTTCTTGGCCAACCGGCGAGAGCTCATCCGCACGCGCATGGCTGGGCAACGCACTGGCCAAAACGGCCGCGATGGCGATGGCAATGGCCAAGCACCACGCAGCGGGCGAGGAGAAGGCACGTGGGGCGGTTGCACCGCATCGATGGGGTTGGATTAGTGGCGTCACGTTAGAAAGACCTTAAATATAAGCTATCGCTAATATACCATTTACCTCGCCGAAGCAAAAGTTGGTTAGCATTCACCCATGCCCCCCACCGTTCAACAGCCTCTGCCTTGGATCACTCCAGAGGCGGCTTTGCCAGCGCCCGAAGACGCGAGACGGGAGCCGCCATACGCAGGTTTGCTTGCCGCAGGGCAAGACCTCGGACCCGCCCGCCTACACGAGGCATACGGCAAAGGCATATTTCCTTGGTTTGGCGAAGACGAGCCCGTGCTGTGGTGGAGCCCCGACCCGCGTATGGTGCTTCGCACAGAGACCTTTCGTCTGCATGCCAGCCTACGGAAGCGAATCCAACGTGGCATACGAGAAGGTCGCCTGCAGATATGCGTAGACCAAGACTTTGAACGCATCATTGAGCACTGCGCCAACCAACCTCGAATAGGACAAGCAAGCACCTGGATCGTGCCGCCCATGGTCGAAGCCTATAAGGCCTTCCATGCCCAAGGCTATGTGCATGGGATCAGCGTTTACTGGGATAAGCAATTAATCGGCGGCCTCTACGCAGTCGCGATCGGGCGGGCGGTCTTTGGGGAGTCCATGTTCAGCCTCGCCCCCGATGCCTCCAAAATGGCGCTCGCTGCACTGATTGCCATTTGCAGGCGAGAGCAGGCACCTGCTATAGACTGCCAACAAGAGACTGCACACTTGGCCTTCATGGGGGCGAGTCCGCAGCCACGAACGCAATTTTTAGAGCAATTACACCCTTTGACCCAAATGCCCGCTATGGATTGGCACTTTGACACCGCAACGTGGGCGCAGCTAGACGCCCGCTTAGGCCTTGCCGCCGTCGCTGGGCAGGGTGTCATTTAATGACTTACCCTAAAGAGCTACCGATACAGACCATACAGTTGTATGCGACCGCGGCCTATCCGTGTAGTTACTTGCCAAACCAGACTGCCCGCTCTCAAGTCGCTTCGCCTAGCCACATGGTGCAAGGTGATGTCTACGACCTCTTAGTGCAACAAGGCTTTCGCCGCAGCGGGTTGCTCACCTACCGCCCCAACTGCGACCAGTGCAACGCCTGTGTGCCGGTGCGGCTCAGTACCCAGCACGTCCGACTCAACCGCACGCAGAGAAGAGTCGAAAAGCGACATGCCAATATAGACGTGCGGGTGCTCAAGCCTGCTTTCGTCAGGGCGCACTACGACCTCTACATGACGTACCAGCATGCGCGGCATGCAGGTGGCGGTATGGACCATGACAGCGTGGAGCAGTACCAGCAGTTTCTGCTTCAAAGCCGCGTGAACACAAGGATGGTCGAATTTTGGTCTCGCGATCCTGCTGGTGACACCTTGCTAATGGTCTCCATCATGGACGTGCTGTCTGACGGTTTATCGGCCGTGTACACCTTCTACGATCCCCATAGCAATACTGGGCTTGGGACCTACAGCATCTTGTGGCAAATTGCCCAAGCCAAATCGCTTGGCCTGCCCTATATCTACCTGGGCTACTGGATAGAAAAGAGCCCAAAAATGAGCTACAAGCGCCAGTTCAGCGGCCAGGAGCACCTCATTGGAGGCGACTGGGTGCCAATGCCGCGCCTACCGGTGGTTGGAGCAGAGAGCCAAGGCGCTGGCGATTAAATCGTCTCAGAGGGTATCGCCGAAGCATTTCACTTTGTAAAATAACGTTTTACAAGTAGTGTACGAGAGCGCCTGTGCCCGAAACGATCAAACCCAACGTCCAAGTTATTGAGCGCATATTTTTGCTGCTCGAAGTGCTGTCTCGTCAAGGGCAAGCCATGTCTTTAAAAGACATAAGCGACGCTGCAGGTCTACACCCTTCCACCACCCACCGCATACTGAACGACTTGGCTATCGGCCGTTTTGTCGAGCGGCCAGAGCCCGGGAGTTACCGCCTCGGTATGCGTCTACTCGAACTGGGTACCCTGGTCAAAGATCGTCTGAACGTGCGTGACTTAGCCTTAGGGCCCATGCGCGAACTGCATAGACAGATACAACAGCCCGTTAACCTAAGCGTGCGCCAAGGCGATGAGATTGTCTATATTGAACGCGCCTACAGTGAGCGCAGCGGGATGCAAGTGGTCAGAGCAATTGGTGGGCGAGCGCCACTGCACTTGACGTCGGTTGGCAAGCTGTTCTTGGCGTCCGATGACGTTGCACGGATTCGCGCCTACGCCACCCGCACAGGATTGCCAGGCCAAACGCGCAACAGCCTGACGCAATTAAGCCACCTTGAAAAAGAATTGATCGCGGCCCAAAAATCGGGGATCGCTCGTGACAACGAGGAACTAGAGTTGGGTGTTCGCTGCATGGCGGCAGGCATTCGGGACGATCAAGGCAAGCTGATTGCAGGCCTATCCATCTCAGCACCTGCTAGTCGCCTCGACGAGGGATGGCTGGCGCGCCTACAAGCAACGGCCGATGATATTTCTAAAGCGCTGGGCTACCGCGGATGATGCGCTAACCAAACGACGCGCCCTGCTAGGCTGGGCTAGCTGCGATCGTTGGCCTTAGAGGCCGCGTGCTTGTTCTCTGCTTCTAACTTTTCTAACCAAGTGCGGACGCGCTTGGCATCGGCTAAGCGGGTGTACTTACCGTTGGAGTCGAGAAATACCATGATCAAATCACGCTGGTCAATGGAGACCTGCATAACCAAACAGCGTCCTGCCTCACGAATATAGCCCGTCTTTTGAAGACCAATATCCCAGCTATCGTTACGCACTAGGCCATTACTGTTACGGTACTGAAGCCGTTTTCGACCTGATTTTAAAAGGTAATTTTCTGAGGTCGACAGCTCACGCAACAGCGGACGATCATGCGCCACCGAGACCAGAATGGCCAGATCCCGGGCACTGGATTGGTTTTTGCTAGACAGACCGGTCGGGTCCACGTAGCTGGTGTCAAGCATGCCAAGCAATGTGGCCTTTGCATTCATGTTTCTAACAAACGCCTTCTCGCCGCCTGGGAAGGTGCGAGCCAAGGCGTGCGCTGCACGGTTCTCGCTGGACATCAACGCCAGGTGCAAGGCTTGGCCACGTGTGAGCTTGGTTCCCACGCGCAAACGCGATGAGCTGCGCTTCACACGGTCAATGTCCGCACGGGTGATCCTGATGACTTCGTTCAAGTCCAGATCGGCATCATTAATGATCAAGCCCGTCATCAATTTTGTGATCGAGGCGATAGGCAAAATCGCATCTTCGTTTTTACTAAACAAAACCTCGTGGGTGTTTTGGTCCACCACTAACGCCACGCTAGAGCCCAAACGCAAGGGATCTGCTGTTTTGTTAAGCCCCTGCTTACGAGCCATTGAGATGGGTACAGCAGCACGGCGCTTGACAGATGAGCGACGCTTGGCTTTCTTGCTGACAGAGGCTTTCTTGCTGACAGACGCCTTAACGGCAGGCTTACTCGAGGAGGTGGACTTGGCGTATGAGATTTGCCCACCGAGCGACAACACGCCTGCCAGCAACATGCTGGCAACAAACAATAAAGCGCGTGAGCTAAAAATTTTCATGCAATCGGCAACCAAGTAAATTTTCGGATTGTTGCTGAGTATATAGAAATTTTAAAAAATTCCAATACTTTCAATCATTTAACTTTATTTTCTAAATTGATTCTATTTTCAGATAGTGATAAGGAACTACAGAAAACATCCTGCTACAGCGCCCTACGCGCAAATGTGTACTTTTACGTTGATACCTATGTGTGCTTCAGGCGAAAAAAAACGATGCGAGGCAAGCCTACGCATCGTTGTTAAAAAACAAAAGATCTGGGTTTAACCTTGCGCTGCCACGCGATCCGCTGTGCCGTACAACTTGCTCAAAGCACTCAGATAGGCTTTCGCGGAGGCCACCACAATGTCGGGGTCAGCACCCACGCCATTCACAACGCGGCCGGAGTGTTGCAAACGCACGGTCACCTCACCTTGACTCTCGGTTGAACCTGACGTGATTGCATTGACCGAATACAGCATCATCTCCGCGCCACTTTTCACGTGGCTTTCGATAGCCTTTAATGACGCATCGACTGGCCCGTTACCGGACGACGTCGCGGCCTTCTCCACACCCTCAGCCTGGAACACGACCGTTGCCTCAGGTCGCTCACCGGTCTCGCTGTGCTGCGCCAACGACACAAGGCTGAACATATCCGCGCCAGACGAGAAGCCATCTGCGTTGACCAAGGACAAGATATCCTCATCAAAAATTTCGCTCTTACGGTCTGCCAGCTCTTTAAATTTGGCAAACGCAGTGTTGATATCAGCCTCAGACTCCAAGCTGATGCCAAGCTCTATCAAGCGCTGTTTGAATGCGTTGCGTCCGCTCAGTTTGCCCAACACAATTTTGTTAGCGGACCAGCCCACATCTTCTGCACGCATGATTTCGTAGGTATCACGCGCCTTCAAAACGCCATCTTGGTGAATGCCAGAGGCATGTGCAAACGCGTTCGCACCAACAACCGCCTTATTGGGCTGAATCAGAAAGCCTGTGGTTTGGCTGACCATTTTGGATGCCGGCACGATTTGACTGATGTCCACGCCGACATCGAGCTTGAAGTAGTCGCGACGCGTACGAGCCGCCATGACCACCTCCTCTAACGAACAGTTGCCTGCACGCTCGCCCAGTCCATTAATGGTGCACTCCACCTGACGCGCACCACCGATCTGCACGCCGGCCAATGAGTTCGCCACAGCCATACCCAAGTCATTGTGGCAATGCACGGACCAAATCGCTTTGTCCGAGTTGGGAATGCGCTCGCGCAAATTCTTAATAAAGTTGCCGTACAGCTCGGGGACGGCATAGCCCACGGTATCGGGAATATTGATGGTTGTGGCGCCCTCGTTGATCACAGCCTCCAGGACACGACATAAGAAATCCGGATCACTGCGGTATCCATCTTCTGGGCTGAACTCGACATCTGCGATACGGTTACGGGCATAACGCACTGACCGTTTGGACTGCTCAAAAACCTCGTCCGGCGTCATGCGCAGCTTCATCTCCATGTGCAACGCACTGGTCGCAATGAAGGTGTGTATACGACCCGCGTTGGCCCCTTCTAGCGCATCAGCAGCACGTCCGATATCACGGTCGTTCGCCCTAGCCAACGAGCAAATCACCGAATCTTTCACCGCAGCGGCAATCGCTTTCACCGCTTCAAAATCTCCGTTAGAGCTCGCCGCAAAGCCGGCTTCAATCACATCGACTTTTAGACGTTCGAGCTGCCGCGCAATGCGCAGCTTTTCATCACGTGTCATCGAGGCACCTGGCGACTGCTCCCCGTCACGTAAGGTTGTGTCGAAAATTATCAACTTATCAGTCATGTCATTCTCCGGAAAAGATCGTGATTAGCGCAGGTTCTATGTCTTTCAGCAGCACCAATAAAAACGGCCCGCTGCGCTAGCAAACGGGCCGATGTTAGGTTAAAGCGCGAGGGCTACCAACTCCGTCCCGTGGACGATAGAGTTAGTAGGCCTAGCAGTGCTTTAGACATGAGTGGAAATTTAACACAGATTACGTGCGTCCCCGCCGAGATGTCACGCATACGCGACACCTGCATCAGGCTGTAGACGCGCGGCCCCGATCCGTGGCGGCCCACGAAGACGCTGTTAGCGGTCATGTAGCCCGACTTCATCCGGGTCTTCCGTGGACGTGCTTATCAAGCTGGTGGGATGCCCCTTGACCCGTCGCCAGACGTAGATTACATAACCCGACAGGCCGTAGCCGACGAAGCCCAAAAAGATAACGGTGGGGGGATGAATGTTGATCACCGCGATGCCCAAGGCCAACAAAATCATGACCGTAAATGGCACGCTCTTTTTTACACGCAAGTCTTTGAAACTATAAAACGGCACGTTGGTCACCATCGTCAGGCCAGCGTACAGCGTTAGGCCAAACATAAACCACGGCATCAAGGGATGCGTAAAGTCGGTATCAACGGCCAGCCAAATAAACCCCGCAACCAACGCCGCAGCAGCTGGCGACGGTAGGCCTTGAAAATATCGCTTATCGATCACCGTGGTGTTCACATTGAAGCGCGCCAATCGCAGTGCCGCACAGGACACGTAAACAAAGGCAGCAATCCAACCCCAGCGTCCAATGTCACGCAGCACCCACTCGTAGGCAATTAGCGCGGGCGCAGCGCCGAAAGACACCATGTCGCTCAGGGAGTCCATCTGCTCACCAAATGCGCTCTGGGTATTGGTCATGCGCGCCACACGGCCATCTAGGCTGTCCAAGATCATGGCGGCAAAAATACCAAGCGTCGCCAGATCAAAGCGACCGTTCATGGACATCACCACGGCATAAAAGCCCCCGAACAATGCGGCAAGCGTAATGAGATTCGGCAACACATAAATACCCTTGCGCCGCAGCGGCATCGGGGTGTTCTGTGGAGGGACACTGCCTGTGTCCATCTTCTCGTCTGGTGTGGTTTTTTGATTCATGCTGGCTCGAATGACAGGATCCCGTCAGTTTAATGGATGGGACTTGGATTTGTGCCTCAGAAACAGCAAAAGCCACGGAAGTGGCTTTTGCATAGACGAAGACTGCCGCTATTCGCGGCAAACACACGTTTTAGTTGCGGGTCTGGTCGACCAGCTTGTTCTTTGCAATCCAAGGCATCATAGAGCGCAGTTGCGCACCAACAATCTCGATGGCATGCTCTTGGTTCAAACGACGACGCGCCGTCATGCTTGGGTAGCCGGTACGGCCTTCCAAAATGAACATCTTGGCGTACTCACCAGTCTGAACGCGCTTCAATGCATTGCGCATGGCCACGCGTGACTCTTCGTTGATGATCTCAGGTCCCGTGACGTACTCGCCGTACTCCGCGTTGTTTGAGATGGAGTAGTTCATGTTGGCAATACCACCTTCGTAAATCAAGTCAACAATCAACTTCAATTCGTGCAAACACTCGAAGTACGCCATTTCAGGTGCGTAGCCTGCCTCAACCAAGGTTTCAAAACCCATTTTGATCAGCTCAACGGCACCGCCACACAAGACGGCTTGCTCACCGAACAAGTCGGTTTCAGTTTCTTCGCGGAAATTGGTCTCAATAATGCCGGCCTTGCCGCCACCGTTTGCCATCGCATAGCTCAACGCCAAATCGCGTGCTTTACCAGAAGTGTCTTGATGCACCGCGACCAAGTGGGGAACGCCGCCGCCTTGGGTGTAGGTGTTGCGAACGGTATGGCCTGGGGCCTTAGGAGCGACCATCCAAACGTCCAAGTCCGCACGCGGCGACACTTGGTTGTAGTGCACGTTAAAGCCGTGCGCGAAGGCCAATGACGCACCTTTTCTGATGTTTGGCTCAATGTTGTCGCGGTAGACATCTCCAATTTGCTCGTCGGGTAACAAAACCATCACAACGTCACCGGCTTTCACCGCGTCGTTGACTTCCATCACGTTCAAGCCAGCCTTACCCACTTTGTCCCATGAGGCGCCGCCTTTACGCAAACCAACCACGACCTTCACGCCGCTGTCGTTCAAGTTTTGCGCGTGCGCGTGGCCTTGGCTACCGTAGCCGATGATGGCGACTGTCTTACCTTTAATTAGGCTCAAATCGCAGTCTTTGTCGTAAAACACTTTCATGATGGGAAGTCCTCTTTAAAAAAATTAGTTAATCGGAGAGTGTAAATCCGCGGCAGGAAGATGCCTACAGCGGCTTGTCATTTAGGCGCGCAATATCCGTTCACCACGGCCGATGCCACAGGCACCAGTGCGCACCGTCTCGAGAATTGCCGTGGGATCAAGTGCCTGCAAAAATGCATCATTTTTAGCTTGATCACCCGTCAATTCAAGGGTGTAACTTCTATCGGTTACGTCGATAATGCGGCCACGGAATATCTCCCCCATGCGCTTCATCTCTTCACGCTCTTTGCCAACCGCACGCACCTTGACCAACATAAGCTCTCGCTCGGTGTAGGCGCCTTCAGTCAGGTCGACCACTTTGACGACTTCGATCAAGCGGTTTAGGTGTTTGGTAATTTGTTCGATCACGTCATCAGAGCCATTGGTCTGAATCGTCATCCGTGACAGGCTGGGGTCCTCGGTGGGCGCCACCGTGAGTGACTCAATGTTGTAACCGCGTGCTGAGAATAACCCCACCACACGCGACAAGGCGCCGGGTTCGTTCTCAAGGAGAACGGCAATAATGTGTTTCATCTGTTGATTCCTCTTCTCGCCGCCCTCCCCCGCACACGGTAATGCACGGGCTCGACGAACAATAGATTCTTCTTTAAAAAGGATGCGCGCTCGGCGCATCCAAGAGTTCGGTTACAGGTCTTCAGAACCCATTAACATTTCCGTGATTCCCTTGCCGGCTTGCACCATGGGGAACACGTTTTCTGTCTGATCGGTACGGAAGTCCATGAATACGGTGCGGTCCTTCAAGTTCCGTGCCTCATGCAACGCGCCTTCTACGTCCTGTGGGCGCTCGATAAGCATGCCCACGTGGCCGTAGGATTCCGCTAATTTAACGAAATCAGGCAAGGCATCCATGTAGCTGCTGCTGTAGCGGCCAGCGTACTCCACCTCTTGCCACTGACGCACCATACCGAGGTAGCGGTTATTCAGAGACAGCACCTTGATTGGGGTGTTGTACTGCAAACAGGTAGAGAGTTCTTGGATACACATTTGCACCGAACCCTCGCCCGTTACGCAGTAGACCTCGGCCTCAGGCTTAGCCAGTTTGATGCCCATCGCATAGGGAATACCAACGCCCATGGTGCCCAAACCGCCAGAATTGATCCAGCGACGCGGCTTGTCAAAACCGTAGTACTGCGCGGCCCACATTTGGTGCTGACCCACGTCTGAGGTGACGTAGGCGTCAGCGTCTTTGGTCATATTCCACAGAGTCTGAATGACTTTTTGTGGCTTGATCACCTCTTGATTTTGATCGTCATACGCCAAGCAATTGCGCGCGCGCCAGCCTTCGATGGTTGTCCACCATGCAGCCAAGTCAGAAGGTTCGACACGTTGCGGCGACTCTTTGATCATGTTGATCAACTCGCGCAACACGTCCTTACAGTCACCCACGATTGGAATGTCTACCTTCACGCGTTTCGAAATACTGCTTGGGTCGACGTCGACGTGAATAATCTTGCGCTCGTTTTGAGCAAAGTGCTTGGGGTTACCAATCACGCGGTCGTCAAATCGGGCGCCTACGGCAAGCAACACATCGCAGTTTTGCATGGTGTTGTTGGCCTCTAGCGTGCCGTGCATACCCAGCATGCCCAAGAAACGTTTGTCGCTTGCAGGGAACGCACCCAAGCCCATGAGGGTGTTGGTCACGGGATAACCCAACAAGTCAACCAACTCGCGCAACTCGGCAACCGCATCGCCTAAGAGAACGCCGCCGCCGGTGTAGATGTAGGGGCGCTTGGCTGCCAACAACAGTTGCAATGCCTTGCGAATTTGACCGCCATGTCCTTTACGAACAGGGTTGTATGAGCGCATTTCGACGCTCTCAGGGTAGCCCGTGTACGGAACGCGTTTGAACGATACGTCCTTGGGGATATCCACCACCACGGGGCCGGGGCGACCCGACCGTGCAATGTGGAAAGCCTTCTTCATGGTCAGTGCAACGTCTTCGGCGTTTTTCACAAGAAAGTTGTGCTTCACGATGGGACGCGTGATACCCACGGTATCGCACTCTTGGAACGCATCTAAGCCAATGGCCGCCGTCGGCACTTGGCCGGTCACGATGACCATGGGGATACTATCCATATAGGCCGTCGCAATGCCCGTCACCGCGTTGGTCACGCCGGGACCGCTGGTGACCAAGGCAACGCCGACTTCGCCAGTCGCGCGCGCAAAGCCATCGGCTGCGTGCACGGCAGCTTGCTCGTGACGGACCAATACGTGTTGAATCGTGTCTTGTTTGTAGAGCGCGTCGTAGATATACAAAACAGCGCCGCCTGGGTAACCCCAGACCTGTTTCACGCCCTCGGCTTGTAGTGCCTTAACAAGAATTTCAGCGCCCATTAACTCAGGGGCTTTTGCGGCCGTGTCGGCCATAGCAGCAGAGGCATTCTCTGCAGAATTGTGTTTCATGATGAACCTTTGAGATTTTCTCTAACGAAAAACCGTGGGTGCCGCTTCCGAAACCCTTTTGAGGTCAGGTTGCGACTTGAGACAACAGCCATTGGATGGTACTTGTACCCCCACCGCGACTGTCATCCGTTTGCAAGTAATCGGTGCAACCAGAATTATTACACCAATTTCCGGCGTATCAGGTACAAACCCCCAAATTAGGGGCTAACAGCGGGGATGGAATGCGACAATATAGAAATTCTTTTTCTTGAATACAACACCCGCCTGCAGAGAAACGCCCATGACGACCCCAACCCCTGTGCCCAGCCTGCGACGCCGTATGGCCGCGTGGCTTTATGAAGGCATGCTCTTGTTCGGCGTTTTGTTCGCTATGGCCTACGTCTTTAGCGTCCTCACCAACACCCGCCATGCCTTGGAGCACCGACTGGGCCAGCAAGTGGCGCTCTTCCTTGGACTCGCCCTCTATTTCGTCTGGCAATGGCGGCGGACCGGGCAGACACTGGCCATGAAAACGTGGCATATCAAAGTGGTGAGCGCCGCCGGCGATGAACCCATCACACGCAAGCAAGCGCTCCTGCGCTACGCACTCAGTTACCTGTGGTTCATTCCCGCACTGGTGGTGGCGAATGCCTATGGGCTGGGCACCACCCCCACGATGTGGGTCATGCTGGCGTGGGTTGTTATCTGGGCGCTCTCTAGTCGCCTCAATAAAAATCGACAGTTCTGGCACGACCAGTGGTCAGGCACACGCCTCATCTCTACCTCGCAAAGGGGCGAGACGCCGTTCCAGAAGTAAGTCTTGATCAGTTTGAGCTATTGAACAGAGGCCCTGTACATGAACCAGTTAGACCCCACTCCGCACGCAGAAACGCCTATGCACAGCAAGCCTGTGCGTGGCGTACGTCGCGTCATCAACGCCTTTGGGTACTCGGCACAAGGACTGAAGGCAGGGCTCACTGAGCCTGCGTTTTTAGAAGAATCCATTCTTGCGGTCATCATGATTCCGGCGGCTTTCTGGCTGGGGCAGACGTGGGTAGAGGTCAGCCTATTGGTTAGTGTCGTGATCTTGGTGCTCATCACTGAGCTCTTGAACACGGGCATTGAGGCCGCCATTGACCGCATTGGGCTGGAAAGGCACGAGCTCTCCAAGCGAGCCAAAGACGTGGGTAGCGCCGCCGTTATGCTCGCATTGCTGTTGTGCGGCGGTGTCTGGCTGGCCGCACTCTACACCCGCTTCATTGCCGCTTAATCAGTCAACCATCAACAATCCGCCGTATAAGCAACGTATGTCTCAAGCAGCCCCCACATTTTCTTTAGCGGTTTATTGCGGGTCACGCGACGGCTTCGAGCCGGCATTTTTATCCGCGGCCGAGGCGACGGGACACTGGATTGGTAGCCACGGTGGCCAGCTGGTTTATGGCGGCGGCAATACGGGCTTGATGGGCTGTATCGCCCGTGCATGCCAGGCAGCAGGCGGACGAGTGGTCGGCGTGATGCCGCAAGCCTTGGTCGATCGGGAAGTAGCCAACAACAACTGCGATGAGCTCATCGTGGTGCAAACCATGCATGAACGCAAACAGATCATGGCAGATCGTGCCGATGCATTTTTAGCCCTGCCGGGCGGCATAGGCACCTTTGAAGAATTTTTTGAGATCTGGACGTGGCGACAGCTGGGATACCACAACAAACCAGTCGGCCTGCTGAACGTCAACCGCTACTACGACCCATTGCTGCAGTTCATCGCGCATGCGGTCGACAGCAAATTCATGGATCAAAAACAAATGGCCATGATCAAACACCAGTCTGATATGGCCACTTTATTGCCCGAGCTCATCGAGCAAGCTGGTTTCTCGGCTGTTTTAAAACGCTTCGATTAAACCTGTCCTCGTAACGACCCCGGGGTTAGATCGCTGTCTCGTCCTCTTCGCCCGTACGAATACGTATGACCCGATCGACGGGTGTGACGAAAATTTTTCCGTCACCAATCTTACCGGTCCTCGCCGCGTCAACAATCGCTTCCACACAGCGCTCCACGTCGTCGGTCTTCACCACGACCTCGATCTTCACCTTTGGTAAAAAATCAACCACGTACTCGGCCCCGCGATACAGCTCGGTGTGTCCTTTCTGACGCCCAAAGCCTTTTACCTCGGTAACCGTCAAGCCCGTTACGCCCTGCTCCGCTAGGGCCTCACGGACTTCTTCTAACTTAAACGGCTTAATGACGGCGGTTATTTGCTTCACAGTAGGTCCTCTTTTCTGGCAAGTAATGTCGATGGCTACATTATGCCCATAAGCGAATAAAGGCATCGCGCAGGCGGGGGGTAATTTCCACGGTATCTTGGCCGATAATTAAGCACACCATGAACGCCCTGCCGCAACACGTACCCTTGATCGCCACCATTCGTGGAGACCAACCAGAGAATATCTTTTATGGCTCAGTCGCGGTCGTTCTGTCCAATGGTCGCCTGCTATCCAGCGTCGGAGACATGCGCACGCCCATGTACACCCGGTCAGCCCTGAAGCCCTTTCAGGCCATGCCACTGGTCGCCGGCTTCGCTGACCAATACGCCCTATCAGATGCAGATATCGCGGTGTTATGCGCCAGCCACAACGGCGAAGCCGCACACAGCACCCGCGTGGCCTCGCTACTCAAACGAGCCGGGCGTTCAGATAGTGATTTGCAATGCGGCATCCACGTGCCCTACTACTACACGAGCAACCACCTTCCCCCACCAGAAAAGGGGAGCTATGGCCGCTTGCAGCACAACTGCTCAGGCAAGCATGCCGGCATGCTGATGTTGGCAAACGCGTTGGGGGAACCCGCGAGCACCTATACCCAACGCACCCACCGTGTGCAAGCGGCCATTGCCGACAGCGTCACCCATTTCAGCGGGGTCGCCAACGGAAAATTGGTTACGGGCATCGACGGATGCAGCGTACCCAACTACGCCATACCCTTGCCAGCGCTAGCCTACGCCTACAGCCGGCTTACCCGCGCAGAACCCGACGAGATTTACGGCAATGCGCCAATGCGTATTTTCCAAGCGATGAGTCAGCATGCTGCCTTGGTCAGTGGCATGGGGCGCAACGACCTCGCGCTCACCCGTGCGGGTGGGGGCGACTGGATTGCAAAGTTGGGGGCAGATGGGGTCCAAGCCATTGCTAGCCGCTCACGCCAAACGGCCATCACCGTAAAAATTGCTGATGGCGATTTACCCATGCTAATGCTCATTGTGGTGACGGTTCTTGAGCAAATGGGCTGGATGACAGACACCGCACGCCACGCCTTAAAAAGCTACGTGCCAGGCCCCCTGCGCAACGTCGCTGGTCACGAGGTGGGACACACCACCGCAGTATTCCAGATGTCCTGAGACCGCCTAGCGATACGCGTTGGTAATGGGGTAGCGCCAGTCCTTACCAAACCCACGGTGCGTCAACCGAATACCTACGGGTGACTGGCGGCGCTTGTATTCATTGAGGCGCACCAAACGCAACACCTGATTCACATCGGTCGCCTCGAAGCCTGCCGCAATAATGTCCTCCGCTGATTCGTCCTCTTCGATATAGCGCGCCAAAATAGCGTCAAGCACCTCATAGACTGGCAAGCTATCCTGATCCGTTTGGTCCGCGCGCAACTCAGCGCTGGGTGGGCGCGTAATGATGCGCTCCGGAATCGGCTCCGACACGCCTCCCAACGGGTTGTGCGCGTTACGCCAGAGGGCCACGCCAAAGACCTTGGTCTTGAACACATCCTTGATCACCGCGTAGCCGCCCGCCATGTCGCCATACAAGGTGCAGTAGCCCGTGGCCATCTCGCTCTTATTGCCCGTGGTGAGCACGATACTGCCAAATTTATTGGACAAGGCCATGAGCAAGGTCCCGCGGATACGGGCCTGCAAATTCTCCTCGGTCGTGTCCTCGGCTAAGCCCGAGAACTCGGCCTGAAGCGATGCCTTGAACACCTCAAAATGGGGCGCTATGTCCACCTCGTCGTAACGCACATTCAAACGCTTCGCCATTTCCCGTGCGTCTATCCACGAGATATCCGCCGTATAGGGGGACGGCATCATCACCGCACGCACGCGATCAGCGCCTAGCGCATCAACAGCCACTGCCAACACCACCGCAGAGTCAATGCCACCTGAAAGCCCTAAGACCACACTTGGGAAGCCGTTCTTCTCGACATAGTCCCGCAGGCCCATCACCAGTGTTTGCCACAAATCCGCCATTTCCGATCCCAGCGCGGCAACGGTATTCTGCGACACCTCAGTAGGGGTCACGTTACCCAGCGCCTTGTCGCGACCCAGCGCAATCGTCCATGTGGCCACACACTCCTCAAAACCTGGTGCACGCGCAACCAGCGCTGCATCGGCATCGAGGGCAAAACTGCGCCCCTCAAACACCACCTCATCTTGGCCACCCACAAGGTGTGCATACACCAGCGGCAAGTGGGTTTCTTGCACACGCTCAGCCATTGCTTGCTCACGTTGTGCACTTTTACCAAGGTGAAACGGTGATGCGTTGATAACCACCAACAGCTCGGCACCCACCTCCTTCACGCGCAATGCGGGTTGTGGGAACCAAGCGTCTTCGCAAATAAGTAGGCCCACCTGAACGCCTGCGACCTCGAACACGCAGGCCTCTGTCCCGGGCGCAAAGTAACGCCGCTCGTCAAACACTTGGTAGTTGGGCAGCATTTGCTTGGCGTAACGGGTGATCACCTCACCCTCACGCAAAACCGTGGCGGCATTTTCACAAGGCGGCAACGAAATACTGTCCGTCTTCACCCCGGCAACCGACTGCAATCGCGGGTGGCCCACAACCAATGTCAGGTTTTTAAGGCCCGCCGTCTGCGCGGCTACCCATTTGAGCGCATCATCGCAATCAGCCAGAAATTTGGGACGCAGATATAAATCCTCTGCGGCGTAGCCAGAGAGCGACAATTCAGGGGTGAGTAGCAGCTGCGAGCCATCGCTATGCGCTTGCTGAGCGGCATCAACAATGCGTTGGGCATTGCCCGTGATGTCACCAACAACAAAATCTAATTGAGCAACAGAAATTCGGATGGACATGGAATCAAATCATTCGAGAGAGGACCGGTCGGGCGACTCGCCAATGCGGCAAGTCAAGGATAATTATCTCACCCGCGTGGTCAGCGATCCCAGCGAGATCGCGTCCACCGATTGGGATGGGCTAGTGGGCGCTTGTGAGGCAGGTGACACACGGAATCCGTTTATGCGGTATGCGTATCTCCACGCCATGCACGCAAGTCAGAGCGCCGTGCCAGAAACCGGCTGGACGCCCCGTTTTGTCACACTGTGGTCTGACGAGACGCTCGTGGGTGCGTGCGCGCTGTACCTGAAGGTGCACTCCTACGGCGAGTACGTGTTTGACTGGGCGTGGGCACGGGCCTACCAAGAACACCAAGTCCCCTACTACCCCAAGGCACTTATCGCATCGCCGTTTACACCCGTACCAGGTCCACGCTTATTGGCGAGCAATAACGAGGCAAAGCACGCCCTGTTAGCGGCCGTGTTGGCCACCTGCGAGTCCCTGGGGGTCTCCTCACTGCATCTGTTATTTGGCGACCAAGAAGACCTAGCGGTATGCGAAAGCGCTGGGCTGATGACGCGCCAAACCGTGCAGTTTCATTGGACGAATCGCGCGCCAAATGACTCAGGTAGCGGCTATGCCGACTTTGATGATTTCTTGTCTACGCTCAATCAGGAAAAGCGGAAAAAGATCAAACAAGAGCGACGGAAAGTTAGCGATGCGGGCGTCTCCTTCAAAGCCTACCGTGGCGGCGAGATAAGCACCAACTTATGGGAGCTGTTCTACCAGTGCTACAGCCAGACCTACCTTGAGCACGGCAACGCCCCCTACTTGAGCCGCGACTTCTTTCAACGCATGCAAGACGAGATGCCTGAAAACTGGCTTCTTTTCGTTGGCTACACGCCGGATGGCACCCCATTTGCCACCAGCCTGATTGGGTTGGCAACCCATGCGCAAACGGGGGAGGTACAGGCCGCCTTTGGCCGCTACTGGGGCGCTTTGGCGCGCGTGGACTGCCTGCACTTCGAAGCCTGCTACTACCAGCCCATTGCCTGGTGTATTGCCAACGGCGTTAAGCGCTTCGAAGGCGGCGCACAAGGCGAGCACAAGATGGCCAGAGCGTTGATGCCTGTGACAACGTACAGCGCACACTGGCTCGCACACCCCTCCTTTGCCGAAGCGGTTGGTAGGTACCTAGACCGTGAGCGTGAAGGCATCGCGGACTATGTGGGCCACTTATCAGCGCGCAGCCCCTTTAAGGGTCCCCCACCTTAACGCCATAGCCGAGCACAAAAAAAGCCCTGCAATGCAGGGCTTTTTGAACACCAGTCGGTTCAGCAACGATTACTTGCCAGCGACGTAGTTGGCCATGCCATCCTTAACTTCTTTGCGTGCCGCATCAGGGCCTTCCCAACCCAAAATCTTGACCCACTTGCCTTCTTCCAAATCTTTGTAGTGCGCAAAGAAATGCGAAATAGTCTTCAAGCGCATAGGGTTTAAGTCTTCGGGCTTTTGCCACTGCGTGTAGATGGACAGAATTTTGTCTATTGGCACGGCCAAGACTTTGCCGTCTTCGCCAGCCTCGTCTTCCATCTTCAAAATACCGATTGGCCGGCAAGGCACAACGACGCCAGGAATCAGCGGAACAGGCGTAATAACCAACACATCGACGGGGTCGCCATCACCAGAAATCGTCTGCGGCACATAACCGTAGTTGGTCGGGTAGTGCATTGACGTGCTCATAAAGCGGTCAACAAAAATGGCGCCGGTCTCTTTATCCACCTCGTATTTGACGGGATCCGCGTTCATAGGGATCTCGATGATGACGTTGAACGTGTTGGGGGCATCTGCACCAGGCGACACAATATTGAGTGACATATTTCCGTTTTGTTGATAGAAGGGTTGAAAAAAGCGAATCTAAGTATTTTACCTATTAGCGCTTACCCTGAATTTACAACCGATCAGCCAAAGAGAATGGCGCTAAGTATGCAATTCGGCTTAAAGTTCCCCTGTTGGCCAATTACCTGTCCCATATGAGGCACGTTGGTAAGGAAGCAACGCAGTGCTGGTGGCGCTTGCGTTGCACCACCAGATCGTCGTAACAACATGGGAGATCTTTATGGCTGGTACTTCAGCGTTAACGTTAGCGATACTTTGCGGCTTGATAGCTGTTGGGTATGGGTTTTGGGCCCGCAGTTGGATTCTTGCGCAAGACGCGGGAAATGCGCGCATGCAGGAAATTGCATCGGCTATCCAAACCGGGGCCGCTGCCTACTTGGCACGACAGTACAAAACCATTTCCGTTGTGGGAATTGTTTTGGCCATCTTAATTTCGGTCGTCTTGAGTCCAATGAGTGCCATCGGCTTCGTGATCGGGGCCGTCTTGTCTGGCGCGTGTGGCTTCATTGGTATGAACGTCTCCGTCAGCGCCAACGTGCGTACCGCACAGGCGGCAACCAAAGGCATTGGTCCCGCGCTTGACGTTGCATTCCGCGGTGGCGCCATCACCGGTATGTTGGTGGTCGGGCTTGGCCTGCTGGGCGTTACAGGCTTCTTCTGGTTTCTCGTCGGTAACGGCACGATGGCCACCGGTGCCACGCTTGCCGAACAAATGAACCCGCTCATTGGATTTGCATTTGGCTCCTCACTGATTTCAATTTTCGCGCGCCTTGGCGGCGGCATCTTTACAAAAGGTGCGGACGTTGGCGCTGATTTGGTCGGTAAAGTCGAAGCAGGTATTCCAGAGGACGACCCCCGTAACCCTGCGGTGATTGCCGACAACGTGGGTGACAACGTGGGCGACTGTGCGGGTATGGCAGCAGACTTGTTCGAAACCTATGCCGTTACCTTGATTGCGACCATGGTGTTAGGTGCACTCATGGTCGGCGACGCAGGCGCCAGTGCGGTCATTTACCCGTTGGCATTAGGCGCGGTCTCTATCGTGGCCTCCATCATTGGCTGCTTTTTTGTGAAAGCCACACCCGGCATGAAGAATGTCATGCCCGCGCTCTACAAAGGGTTAGCGGTGGCAGGTGGTTTGTCTTTGATTGCGTTTTATTTCGTAACGACGTGGATCATGCCCGATAACGCCATTGCAGCGAGCGGTAGCCAAAATGCCTTGTTCGGCTCTTGCATCGTCGGCTTGGTGCTAACCGCGGCGCTGGTCTGGATAACCGAGTACTACACCGGAACGCAATTCCGTCCCGTACAGCACATCGCTGAAGCATCTACCACGGGACACGGTACAAACATCATCGCGGGTCTGGGTGTGTCAATGCGGTCAACGGCATGGCCAGTGCTATTTGTTTGCTTGGCAATCTGGACGGCTTACCAATTGGCAGGCCTGTACGGTATTGCCATTGCCGCCACCTCCATGCTGAGCATGGCGGGTATTGTGGTGGCATTGGATGCCTATGGCCCGATCACCGACAACGCCGGCGGCATTGCTGAAATGGCAGAAATGCCTGCCAGCGTGCGCGACATCACGGACCCATTGGATGCCGTTGGCAACACCACGAAGGCCGTGACAAAAGGCTATGCGATTGGGTCAGCTGGCTTGGCCGCACTGGTCTTGTTTGCAGACTACACACACAAGCTAGAGGTCTACGGAAAAGTCGTCACCTTTGACCTGAGCAACCCAATGGTCATCATTGGCTTGTTTATCGGTGGCTTGATTCCCTACTTGTTCGGCGCTATGGCAATGGAGGCCGTGGGCCGCGCTGCCGGGTCGGTTGTGGTGGAAGTGCGTCGCCAGTTCAAAGAGATCCCAGGCATCATGGACGGCTCGGGCAAGCCAGAGTATGGCCGCGCAGTCGACATGTTGACCACTGCGGCTATCAAAGAAATGATGATTCCATCGCTCTTGCCAGTGGTGGCCCCCATTTTGGTTGGTTTGATCCTCGGGCCAGCCGCATTGGGCGGCTTGTTAATGGGCACAATCGTGACCGGCTTGTTTGTGGCTATCTCCATGTGCACAGGTGGTGGCGCTTGGGACAACGCCAAGAAATACATCGAAGATGGTAATTTTGGCGGCAAGGGCTCAGAAAGCCACAAAGCGGCCGTTACGGGTGATACGGTCGGTGACCCCTACAAAGACACAGCGGGCCCTGCCATTAACCCCTTAATCAAGATCATCAACATCGTGGCCCTGTTAATCGTGCCCGTGATGATGCAAATACACGGCGGCTAGTCCACTCCGGCTAATTTTTGAAGCGCAAAGCCCCCGTGGCTTTGCGCTTTTTTTTATCGCCTTGAGACGCACCGATAAATTAGAGACAATAGCGCCATGAACAAACCCGTTATTCCCGTCATAGATGTCCGCCAGCGTCCCGCCCCGACGTCTCAGGAATTACTGGAAACCATCAAAAATATAGACCTGAGCAAACCCACGCTCGACACCTTGGGGCGCCCTTTACGAGATCTGCGCATCAGTGTCACGGATCGGTGTAATTTCCGTTGCAGCTACTGCATGCCTAAAAGCGTTTTCGACCGCGACTACGCGTACTTGCCACAAAAAGAGTTGCTCCGATTTGAGGAGATCACCACCATTGCAGCCGCCGCTACGCAGTTGGGCGTGAAGAAAATTCGCATTACGGGTGGGGAGCCGTTGTTGAGGAAAAATGTCGAGATCCTGATCGCTCAGCTCAGCGAACTGCGAACCCTTGATGGCAAGCCTTTGGACCTGACACTGACCACCAACGCGAGTTTATTAAAGAAAAAAGCGCAAAGTCTCAAAGACGCAGGCCTCAAACGCTTAACCATTAGCTTGGATGCCATGGATGACGCCATCTTTCGGCAAATGAACGACATGGACTTCCCGGTCGCGGACGTACTGGACGGTATCGCAATGGCAAGCCACGTAGGCTTTGAGGACATCAAGGTCAACATGGTCGTCAAACGGGGCACCAACGAGGACCAAATCCTTCCCATGGCGGCGCACTTTCGCGGTACGGGCGTGTCACTGCGCTTCATCGAGTACATGGACGTGGGCGCTAGCAACGGTTGGCGTATGGACGAGGTCTTACCCACAGCCGACGTGCTGTCTTTGCTACAAAGCCGCTGGCCGTTGCAAGCCTTGCCACCCAAGAGCGTCGGCGAAACCGCGACCCGTTACGGCTACCTAAACGCGCATGGGGTCTTGGACCCGCAGCTGGGCGAGGTGGGATTTATATCAAGCGTGACGCAAGCGTTTTGCCAAGACTGTAATCGGGCCCGCTTATCGACCGATGGCCGTTTATTTAACTGCCTGTTCGCCACAGAGGGGGCCAATGTGCGAGACCTTGTGCGCGGCGCGCCTGACGGCGGCGTTGACACGGTTGCGCAATATCTGGCTTATTTGTGGCAACAACGCACCGACCAATACTCCGCACTGCGTCAGGCGGGTATGGTGCCTGCTGGAAACGCGGAGCGCCGCGTAGAAATGAGTTTCATTGGCGGGTGACGCTTGCTAACCATACGGGCACTGCCGTTGCAGAAGCCCCAAGCGCGCGCTTAGCTCGCCGGTACGCCCCGGTTGGCCAAGGCATCGGCCCGTTCGTTACCGGGATCGCCCGCGTGCCCCTTCACCCA
>Ga0209654_1001184_pt1 | contig 21541 bp, 21 predicted proteins | sample SaaInl1SG_22_DNA_FD_184646 | JGI IMG/M metagenome (GOLD analysis project Ga0209654, IMG submission 184646) | Marine microbial communities from expanding oxygen minimum zones in the Saanich Inlet - ESP_161SG_22_DNA (SPAdes) (version 2) | ecosystem: Environmental > Aquatic > Marine > Intertidal... | reverse complement strand
TTCGGAAACGGCGTTTGCTGATGTCCTGAGCATAAGGTTAGACAACACTGAATTGGCTTCAATAATTTCTTCTGCATTTGGTTCATTAAGCTGCACAACTTCGTCTTGACATGAGGCAAAAAAGAGCGCTATCATAAACAATAAAAAGTAGGTTTTAAAGTAGGTTTTCATGATAATTGTTGTTTTATGGTTTCTTATAGAACAGGCTTATTCTTTTTTTCCCTACCCTAAACTTTAATTTTTTTAAATTTACAGTAATATAAGTCTATATGTCCAAATCAATCCATGAAAATAGTTGCGAAGAGCATGTGTATTCTGCACTATTCAAGAAGCATTCAAAAAATCTTCATGACTTTTTATATTACAAATTTGGGGCTAAACTCAACCCAAAAGACAAAGTCCAAGATGCTTTTATTAAACTCTGGGATAATTGTAAAAAAGTGCCTCCAGAAAAGGCTAAAAGCTTCTTATATACTACAGCAAATAATTTAATGCTTAATGCAGTTGTGCATCAAAAAGTAGTTTTAAAACATCAAAACAAACCGCAAAGACATAGTACCAATGAGTCTCCAGAATTTATATTGGAGGAAAAGCAATATAGTGATAAGCTGCAAAAAGCTTTGGATAATTTAACCGAAGCACAACGCATCGCTTTTTTAATGAATCGGGCAGAAGGAAAGCGTTTTAAAGAAATAGCAGAACTCTTAGATATATCAGTGAAAGCCGTAGAAAAAAGAATCTATGGTGCTTTAAAAAAATTAAGAGAAGATATTGATGAATTGTGATTTAAAAATTTTGAGGTAGGGAATTTTAAAACTTACTTGTTATATATACAGAATGTAAAAAATGGATAGAGAAACTCTTATAAAAAAATGGCTAGACCATAATCTAACACCAGAAGAGCAAAAGGCTTTTGAAGGATTAGAGGATTACAAAGATTTGCTAAAAATTTCTGAGTCGGTAAAGGGTTTTAAATCTCCAAACTTTGACTCAGAGGTAGAATATGCTAAAGTAAAATCTCTTCTAAAACCAAAATCTAACAAAAATTGGATGCGTCCTTTGATGAGGATTGCTGCAGTATTAGTTATTGGATTTAGTCTGGTCTATTACAATTCTACATTAGATACAGAAATAGAAACAACAATTGCTCAAGAAACAACTATAAGTTTACCAGATGCGTCTACTGTTGCTCTTAATGCACAATCTACACTAACGTATAATAAAAAAACTTGGTCAAATAAACGTGAGGTAAATCTAGAAGGCGAAGCTTATTTTAAGGTTTCAAAAGGCTCTAAATTTGATGTACTAACAAGTGATGGCAAGGTGAGTGTTTTAGGCACCCAATTTAATGTAATACAACACAAAAGTTATTTTGAGGTTACCTGCTATGAAGGTATGGTTGCAGTGACTCATAATGGAAATTCTATAAAACTAAAACCAGGGCATCGGTTTGCTTTGATAGATGGCATGATTAAAAACGAGACTGAAAACGAAGAAAAACCAAGCTGGCTTGCTAATGAAAGTACATTTAAAAGCAGACCTTTAAGATACATCCTTGATGAGTTACAACGTCAATACAATGTCGCCTTAGATACTGGTAACACAAATTTAAATCAATTGTTTACGGGTAGTTTTACTCATAACGATTTAGATTTGGCATTACAATCAATAACCATACCTTTAGGTATAACATATACTAAAAGTGACGCTGTTATTGTTTTAAAGAGTGAGTAATCTAAAGAAACTTTTTTTAATTTTTACCATAGCATTTTCATTTCATTGTGTCTCACAATCAAATGGAGGTAAACTACCACTTACTGAAATTTTAAAACAATTAGAAATAAAGCATGACATCCGATTTTCTTACGCTGATAAATCAGTAAAAAATATAGTACTTTCATTTGATGAAAATCTAGCTCTTAAAGATGCTTTAAAATTTATTGAAGAGAAGACAGGCCTTCAGTTTAAGCGAATCACAGACCGTTTTATTTCTATTGAACAAAAGAAATCTAAAACCAGAGAAAAAAACTATGCTTATCAGCAACTTGAAGAAATTTATATTGAAAATTACCTTACCAAAGGCTTATCCAAGTCAATTGACGGCGCTGTACAAATAGCTCCTCAAAAATTTGGAATTCTTCCTGGCTTAAGTGAGCCAGATATTTTGCAAACTATTCAAACTTTACCTGGAGTAACCAGTGTAGATGAGCGCATTTCTAATATTAACGTTCGCGGAGGTACAAACGACCAAAACCTAGTACTTTATGAAGGCATAAGAATGTACCAAACGGGTCATTTTTTTGGTCTTATTTCTGCATTTAACCCCTACCTTACTGAAAAAGTGGATGTCACTATAAATGGCACAAAAGCTAAGTTCGGTTCGGGGGTCTCGAGTGTCATCAGTATAGAAAATGACAATGATATAAGTAAGATACCAAAATCTGGCGTAGGGTTTAACCTACTCAGTATTGATGGCTTTTCAAAGTTTCAATTTTCTAAAAACACGGAATTGCAAATTTCTGTACGACGCTCTTTTACCGATGCGCTGTTAACGCCAACTTATGATTCTTATTTTGAGCGCATCTTCAATAATTCCGAGCTTATAAACAACCAATATCAAGAAGAACAGCGCCAACAAAATGAGCGTTTCTTTTTCTATGATTTCAGTACCAAGTTTTTGTATGACATCAATGAAAATTCAAAAATCAGAGCAAATATTATTACAATATACAATAGATTAGATTACGATATTAATTCCATAAACAGTTCCCTACTTGGGTCAGAAAGTGAACTAAGCCAACAGAGTTACGCAGGCAATATTAGTTTTGAACAAAATTGGTCTCAATCTATGCTTATGACTGCTCAATTTTACGCATCCAACTACAGATTATTTGGTAATAATTTAGTGCCCTCTGCATCCTTAGAATTAATCCAAGAAAATGAAGTTTTAGATATTGGAGCGCGTGCAGATTTTGTAAAAACGATTGATACAAATCTAAAACTAAATTTCGGATATCAATTTAATGAGATTGGTGTGACAAACCTAGAAGACGTTAGTAACCCTAGATTTAGACGCTTCGAAAAAGAAGTTATTAAAACTCATGGAATTTACAGTGAAGCAGAATTTACTTCAAATTCAAAAAACAGCTATTTGCGCATAGGTTTACGCGGCAATTATATTGATAAGTTTAGTGAGTTTATTTTCGAACCACGACTTGCTTTTTCGCAGAAGTTCCTGCAGCATTTTAGATTAGAACTGTTAGGTGAAGCCAAGAATCAATCTATTACCCAAATCATAGACCTGCAACAAGACTTTTTTGGAATTGAAAAGCGACGATGGCAATTGGCAAATAAGAATGATGTACCTATCCTAAAAAGCAATCAGTTCTCAATTGGTTTAAATTATAAAAATAAGGGTTGGTTGGTTAGTGCAGAAGGTTATTTAAAAAATGTATCAGGAATAAGTACACGTTCTCAAGGGTTTCAGAACCAATTTCAACAAGCTATAGCTGTAGGTGATTACAAGGTTAGTGGTATAGATTTATTAATTAATAAACAACTTAAAAACTTTAGCACATGGTTAAGTTATTCGTATAGTAAAAACGACTATACATTTGAATTTTTAAACAACAGCAACCCTTTTCCTAATAACCTAGATATTAGACATATTGTGAATTTTTCTTCAACCTTTGCAATTGACAATTTAAAACTATCGGCAGGCATCAACTGGCACTCGGGCAGACCTTTTACATCACCACAAACGACACAACCAAATATAAATGAAATAGCTTTCAATACACCTAATGCTGAGCGTGTATCAAGCTATCTCAGAACAGACCTTTCTGCGAGGTATGAGTTTCAAGTTGCAGATAATGTCAATGCAGATGTCGGAGCTTCAATTTGGAATTTACTGAACACTGATAATAATATTGATAGATTTTACACATTAAATTCTGATGGAAGTATTGCTCAGAATGACGAATTTGCTTTGGGCTTTACACCAAATTTTAGTTTTAGATTAAAATTTTAATGTTTAAAAATCTTAGTCATTACAATAACATGAGGGAATGTTATTGCAGCTAAAAATGAAAAGAATATTGCGAAAAATTTATCTGTTTCGTTAACTAAAAAATTAAAAAATATAAAAAGACCAATTACCGATACCATCCAATACAAAAAAGAAGACTTGACATATTGAAATAAGGTTTTCTTGTTAATCTCTTTAGATAAAAATTTTATTTGGTCAATTAGTGAAGGTATAGAATGCCATAAGACAAAATAAATAGCAAAGGCCCAAATCAGGATAGCCATCTTGAATACAAGAAAGAAAACTACAAAGTAAAACAATTCTCTTATGGGTGATTCTATTCGCTTATTGTAATAAGCGAAACAAAAAGTAAAAAAAATTACACTTACCAATAAACAATATAACAGCGTTGTTACATTTAAAACAGCACCACAAATTTGATGTATAATAGGTATACTTTCTTTGCTATTGGTATATAACAAAAGGAATATAACAGAACAGCCATAACTCAAAAACCAGAGCGCTTTAATGTATCTACTTCCACCATCTATGTAATGAAAATGTTGCTCTCCAAAATGATAGCCACTTATTAATATGAATAAAACAAGTGAAAAAGCAGGCACCAAATAAAACATTGCAGTGCCTAAAATTACTACTGCTATATATAACAAAATGGTCCAAAAAGAGTTTAAGTTCTTATCTGCAAAAACAGTTCTGATAATTTTAATATCATTAGCCCCATGCAATAATCCAACAGAGAGAATAAAAAAACAAGCCAAATACTCTTCTATAGAATCTGGCATATATATAGCTAACCAAAGGCTTAAGAAGGTGAAAACTATGCTAAAATTTTGAATATTTCTCAAATTATTTATCTAAATTTATTTATTTATAAAAAATTTCACAAAATTTTAAACATTTTGTGTTTACTATTTAGTAAATTTACTTAAACAAAATAACTAATTAACAAAAATTATGAACATTTTTTCTCTTGCAATCGCAGATGTTAGCAAAATTGCTACTGACGATTACGTAGGTTTTACATTCTTTGTAGGGTGTATGGCCATGATGGCGGCTTCGGCCTTTTTCTTTTTATCAATGAACAGTTTTGATAAAAAATGGAGGACTTCAATTTTAGTCTCTGGACTTATTACTTTTATCGCAGCAGTACATTATTGGTACATGCGTGATTATTGGGCTTCACATGCTGAGTCGCCAACATTCTTTAGGTATGTTGACTGGGTTTTAACCGTACCATTAATGTGTGTTGAATTCTATTTAATTCTCAAAGTAGCCGGGGCTAAAAAATCTTTAATGTGGCGCTTAATTTTCCTATCAGTAGTTATGTTAGTGACTGGATATTTAGGAGAGGCTGTATACAACACAGGAAATGGTCCTGCAATGTGGGGCTTAATATCAGGAATCGCTTACTTTATCATTGTTTATGACATTTGGCTTGGTCAAGCAAAAAAATTGGCCGAAAAAGCTGGTGGAGCAGTATTAAAAGCACACAAAACATTGTGCTGGTTTGTCTTAGTAGGATGGGCAATTTATCCTATTGGATATATGGCAGGAACACCTGGATGGTACGAGGGTATATTTGGCGGTTTAGCAATGGATGTCATTTATAATATTGGTGATGCAGTAAACAAAATAGGCTTTGGACTAGTAGTTTATGGAGCGGCGGTAGCTTCAAGCTCTACTGCTGATGCATAAATTAGATTTTATTAGTTAGTAAATCGGTAAAAGACCACCTTTATGGTGGTCTTTTATTTTTTTGAACTGTCTCAAAGCTCTATTTTTATTTACTGAAATCCTTAATTCGTATGACTACATCTGAACTCCAAAAATTAAAATACCCTATCGGGGAATTTGTTAAGCCTAATATTATTACAAAACAACAAATTGAAAATTGGATATCCGATATTGAAAATTTCCCAGCTTCTGTTGAAGAATCCGTAATGTATTTGGACGAAAAAGAGTTAAATTATATATACAGGCCTGATGGGTGGACGATAAAACAAGTCGTACATCATTGTGCGGACAGTCATATGAATAGTATAATAAGATTTAAATTAGCCCTCACTGAAGATACACCAACAATACGACCTTATTTTGAAGACCGTTGGGCTAAACTTATAGATTATTCGGACGCAATTGATGCACCTATTCAAATATTAAAAGGTGTACATTATAAGCTTGGCTTGCTCCTAAGGGGTCTTGATGAAGACGACTTAAAACGAAAATTTATTCACCCTGAACATGGCAAACGCTTTTCAATAGAAGAAACTATTGGTATTTACGCATGGCATAGTAATCATCATTTGGCTCATATAAAACAAGCCTTAAAATACAAAGAGCAATTTTAATTACATACGTTCAGGAACATCTATTCCTAACACGCCAAAAGCATTTTTTATAGTTTGTCCCACTTTCTCTGAGAGTGCTACTCTAAATCCTTTATTGTTATCAGTATCTGCACCAAGTATAGATACATTTTGATAGAAAGAATTAAAATCCTTGACCAAATCATAGGTGTAATTAGCAATTAAAGCCGGGCTGTGTTGCTCTGCCGCATTTTGAATAACTAAAGGGAATTGCTCTAACTGTTTTAAAAGTTGTTTCTCTTTATCGTGAAGTACAACTAATGACGAGTCAAAATTATTTGACTCTGCTTTTCTGAGAATAGATTGGATTCTAGCATAAGTATACTGAATAAAAGGCCCTGTATTTCCTTGAAAATCGATAGACTCTTTAGGGTCAAATAAAATTCGTTTTTTTGGATCTACCTTAAGAATATAGTATTTTAATGCACCTAAACCTATGGTCTTATAAAGTTCTTTTTTCGCCTCATCACTATATTCATCTAACTTGCCTAACTCTTTAGAAATCTCCTCAGCCGTTGATGCCATTTCTTCAATTAAATCGTCTGCATCTACTACAGTTCCTTCTCTACTCTTCATCTTACCGCTTGGCAAATCTACCATACCATAACTCAAGTGAAATAGATTTTTCGCCCAATCAAAACCCAATTTATTTAAGATTAAAAACAAGACTTTAAAATGATAATCCTGCTCATTACCTACAGTATAAACCATACCTCCTACATCCGGATAATCTTTTGTACGCTGAATTGCAGTACCTATATCTTGTGTCATATAAACCGCTGTACCATCACTTCTTAAAACGATTTTTTCATCAAGACCATCTTCAGTTAAATCGCACCACACAGAGCCGTCTTCTTTTTTAAAGAAAACGCCTGATTTTAAACCTTCAACAATGAATTCTTTTCCTAATAAATACGTATCGCTTTCGTAATAATATTTATCAAAGTCTACACCTATATTTTTGTAAGTCACTTCAAAACCAGCATAAACCCATCCATTCATTTTTTTCCAAAGCGCCACAACTTCTTTGTCTCCTGCTTCCCATTTACGTAACATTTCTTGGGCTTCAAGAAGAATAGGTGCATTTTTTTTTGCTTCCTCTTCCGATTGACCTTGAGCAATTAAATCGTTTATTTCGTCCTTATAAGCTTTATCAAACTTAACATAGTAATTACCGACCAACTTATCGCCTTTTATGCCAGTAGACCCAGGAGTTTCTTCATTACCATAACGCTGCCAAGCCAACATACTTTTACAAATATGTATACCTCTATCGTTTATAATTTGTGTTTTATAAACTTTTTTACCTGAGGCTTTTAATATTTCAGAAACCGAATAACCCAAGAGTACATTACGAATGTGTCCTAAGTGTAATGGTTTGTTTGTATTAGGTGAAGAATACTCAACCATTACAGCCTTATTATCCTTAACTTCAGAAATACCATAGTTTGTATTGGTAATTATTGTATTAAAAAAGTATAAGTAATAACTATCGTCAATTTCAATATTCAAGAATCCTTTTACAACATTAAAACTTTTGACTAGTGAAACGTTATCAACTAAGAATTGTCCAATTTGTTCACCTAAAACTGCTGGATTTCCTTTAACCACACGTAACATAGGAAAAACAACTACAGTGATGTCTCCAACAAACTCTTTGCGAGTAGCTTGGAATTCTACCGATTGTAAATCTGCATCAAATAAAGATTTTACTGCTGCTTTTACTTTTACTTCTAATGTATTTTGAAGACTCATAAAATATCTTAATTTACTACTTTAAACGCCTGCAAAGATAGACCTTTTATTAATTTACACTACAGCATCTTGCTAGTTTAATATATACTTCTGAAAACAAAAATTAAATAAATAAACGATACCTTTTACATATAAAGTCTGTATCAACTGACATTATACTAAAAACTTAATATTCAGAAATTTACACCCTATGTGCATTTCGTCGATGAAAGTGTATTTCTACTAAGATTTTTACCTTTAATCGATTCGTCTATTTTATTTAAAATTTTATCTCTCACTTAGTCTGATTTTTCTGCCTTAAATCCCGAAAATTAGCAAATCCAAATGCATTTAACCATTTTTGGACTGCTATTAAATTAACGTCTAAACGTATTTATTTAAATATTTGAAGACACGTCTTTCCATCCCTCTGAGAAAGTTGGCCCAAACATAATTAAAAACTGTGCCCTAAAGTTTTAGCTTTATGAAGCAATTGATGATATATGCCATCTGCCTCTGTGCATTATTTAGCTTTGCCCAAAATGCAAAGATAGATAGCCTTACTGTGCGTTTAGCATATCAGAATCAAGACTCTACTAAGATTGAAACATCCCTCCTACTTATCAATGAACTTTACGCGATTAAGGACTATAAAAAAGCACTATTGTTTATAGACCAAACTGCAGAACTATCAAAAACATTAAACTATAATAGAGGTTCTGCACAAAGCAATTACATTAGAGGTCTTATTTTTAGCAATCAAAATGACAGTAACAATGCTGTAGATTATTTTGAACAAGCCTTAAACTCCTTCAAAACACTAAATGACACTATAGGAATAGCCAAGGTGAATAGTAGACTTGGCGTTTTAGAAATTGAACGTGGTAACTTTAAAAAAGGTTTACAGAACTCGCTTTCTGCGATTTCAATTTTTGAAGAAGAAGATTTAAAAGAGGATTTAAGTAAAGCCTATAATAATCTGGCCATTGCATATTTTAATTCTGAAAAATTTGAAAAAGCGCTTCAATACAACAAAAAAGCACTTAGTATTAGAGAAGAATTAGATGATGTTGAGGGCATCAAATATTCACTCAAAAATCTTGGAGAGCTATATGCAGTAAAAGAAGATTATCGCTTGGCGATTGGAAACTATGAGCGTATGCTCGCGCTATTAGATAATGTTAAGGATAAAGATTTAAGAGGTGAAGTCATGACTAATTTAGGTATATCTTACCTTGCTATAAATGACTTAAAAAAAGCTGCAGAGTATTTAAGAGAAGGTCTAGCTTTTAGCAGAAAACAAAAAAATGAATCAGGGATATTGAAGTCGCTTAATGCTTTTGCTGATTTAAATACTAAAAACAACAGGGTTAAACTTGCTAAAAACCAACTTAATGAAGCTAATAAATTAGCCAAAAAACTAGAGAATGATGAAGAGCTATTATACAACTTAAAATTAAACACAGAATTAAGTTCTAAACGCAAATTTCATCAAGATGCTTTTTATTGGCAATCACAATATTATAGTCTTAAAGAGAAGTTAGACAATAAAAAACTAGAAGCATTATCACTTAAACTAGAAAATAATGATGCTTCAAATTCTAATTCAGAAATTACTTCTTTTTCAGAAAACAATAGTATTTCAAAAGAGAAAAAGAAAGAATTATCCAATTCTGAAAAACAGAATACACTCTTAATATATAGCTTAATTGCTGGTCTTGTATTTGCAATAGCACTCCTTATTTTTAGTTACTTAAGAAGTTCAAAAGAGTCAAAAACTACAAAGAACTTAAGTAAAGAAAATAAAATTCTTTCTCAAAAGAATATACAATTAGAAGAAGTTAACCAAGTTAAAGATAAGTTATTCTCTATTGTTTCTCATGATTTAAAGGATTCTATCTCTTCTATCAAAGCATTTTTAGATTTGCTTAAAGATGATGGCATAACTAAGGAAGAATTTAATAATCTTATTCCAGAATTAAGTGAAAATGCCAATAATGCATCTTCCTTGTTATTTAACCTTTTGAATTGGTCAAAATCTCAAATGCAAAATCTGCAACCAAAACCAGAGCTTTTCAATATTCAAGAAGTTTTTCAGATTAAGATGTCGCTTATAGAAAAGAAAGTAAATGATAAAGGCATTATACTTATTGACGAATCTCGTCGTGAGTTTGTATATGCCGATAGAAGTATGTTAGAAATCGTCATTCAGAATTTAATTACCAATGCGGTAAAATTTACTGGCAAAGGCGATGTAATTACCGTCTCTAACCAAGACTATAACGGCAAAGTGTTAATCTGTGTTGAAGATACAGGTATTGGAATTTCTGAAGAAAATCAGAAAAAATTATTTAATGCCAAAAAGAACTTTACAACCATTGGTACTGAAAATGAAAAAGGTACTGGCCTTGGTCTTACCATTTGTAAAGATCTCGTTGAATTAAACAACGGCCGTATTTGGGTTGAGAGTACGCCAAATATTGGTAGTAAATTCTTTATAGAATTACCTAAGGCAAAACTATCAGAATAGTTGTAATCTTGTTATAATTTTTTTGGCAAAAACACTTCCGCCATCATACAACGTGCACTTCCACCACCACAAGTTTCAATAATTTCTAAAGAACTTGAGAGAATAGGACAATGTTTCTCTATCGTTTTTATTTGCGATGGCATTAAACTGTCATGTGCAGCTTTACTCATCACCAAATAATGCTGATTATTCTTACCCCGTAATTGCAACATATTACCGGCAAACTGATGCATTTGCGATTCAGTAATTGAAATAATTTCTTTTCCGTCTTGTTTTAAATGTTTCACAACGTTTTTACGTTCTTTTTTATCATCAATTGTATCTAAACAAATCACTGAAAAAGTTTCTGCCAAACACATCATAACATTGGTATGATAAATTGGTAGTCTACTTCCATTCAACGTTTGGTTGGCTGTAAAAACAACAGGCGTATATTCAAAATCCTCACAAAACTCTATAAACAAATCTTCATCTGCACGAGGCGATAAAGCACAATAGGCTTTGCTATTAACACGATCCAAAAGCAAACTTCCCGTCCCTTCCAAAAAAACACCTTCATCTTCAGCTGATGTATAATCAACAATATTTTCAATGATAAAGCCTTCCGCTTCAAGCCGCATAAAGACCTCTTCGCGTCGTTCTTTCCTTCTGTTTTCAGCAAACATTGGATAAATGGCAATATCTCCATTTGCATGAAAACTTACCCAGTTATTTGGAAAAACTGAATCTGGAGTATCCATTAATTCATCATCATTCTCAACTATAACAGTGATACCAACGGCTCTTAATTTATCTACAAAAGCATCAAATTCCTGTTGTGCCTTTAAGTTGATCTCTGCATTTTTTATTTCTAAATTTTCTTGAAAGTAGTTGTTGACTGCCGTCTGCTCATTCATCCTAAAACTTACAGGACGAATCATTAAAATAGTATCTGTGGTCTGATGCATGTTTACAAAAATAAAGTGTGGTAAAATTAGTCATTTTTACCATCTGAAAATTAATCCTCAAAAAGTTTTTCTCCTTTAAAATGCCTAAGTTTGACATTCAATAATTTACACTATGAAAAAGGTTCTATTTCTATTTATAATTTTAGTTTCTTGCGACAAAACATCAACAAAATCTGAGTTTGATTTTACGACTATCTTTGAAAAAAGTGAAGGTTTAGAAACTGCGACCTATCAAGAAACTATTAATTATTACAAAGCATTGGCTAATGATTATTCTGAAATTTCGATAAAAGCCATAGGTGAAACAGATTCTGGAAAACCACTTCACATAGTTGTACTTAGTCCTTATCCTAATGAATTCGATTTTGATAATTTAAGAAAAGAAAATAGAATTGTACTTATTAATAATGGTATTCATCCCGGAGAATCGGACGGTATAGATGCCACTATGATGTTGTTTCGAGATGTTGTAAACGGAAAAATTGAAACTCCAAAGCATACCGTTTTAGTAACCATACCTATTTATAATGTTGGGGGAAGTTTAAATAGAAATTCTGGTACTCGGACCAATCAAAATGGCCCAAAATCATACGGTTTTAGAGGCAATGCTCGTAACTATGATCTTAATCGCGATTTTATAAAAACCGATACAAAAAACGCAAAGACATTTTCTCAAATTTATCACATGGTGCAACCCGATGTATTTATAGACAACCATGTCAGTAATGGTGCAGATTATCAATATACCTTAACCCATTTATTTACGCAACACAACAAACTAGGCGGTGTTTTAGGGGATTTTTTACATACTCAAATGATGCCCCAACTAGAAGCAAAGCTTGCAGCAAAGCAATGGGACATTACGCCTTATGTTAATGTGTTTAATCGCACGCCTGAGTCTGGTTTTTCACAATTTAAAGATTCGCCAAGATACTCTACGGGCTATACCACATTATTCAATACGCTAGGTATGATGGTAGAAACGCATATGCTTAAACCTTATAAACAACGTGTAGAAGGCACATATGAACTTATGAAAAGTATGATTGAAATCACGGAAGATCAAGGTGAAACCATTTCGGCATTAAGAAACGAACAAACGCAAACTTGGTCAATTGGAGATATATACCCTATAGCATGGAAAATAGACACCTCTAAATACTCAACTCTAAAATTTAAAGGCTTCGAAGGTAACAAAATCGAAAGCCAACTTACCGGTGCAAAACGTTTAAAATACGATTCAAAAAAACCGTTTACAAAGGATGTTAAATATCAGAATTATTTTAAAGCTTCAGATTCAGTTATAATTCCAAAAGCCTATGTCATTCCTCAAGGCATGCATCCTATTATTAAACGATTACAACTAAATAATATTGAATTCATTCAACTAAAAAATGATACTATTCTTAATGTAGAATCACAAAGAATTGAGGATTATAAAACACGTCAATCGCCTTATGAAGGTCATTATTTACACTATAACACCAAAGTTAAAACTACAAAAGAACAGATAGCATTTAGAGCAGGTGATTATCTTGTAAACCTCAACCAAAAAGGCATGCGCTATCTTCTTGAAACTTTAGAGCCTGAGGCACCAGATTCTTTTTTTAATTGGAATTTCTTTGATACTATTTTACAACAAAAAGAAGGATTTTCACCTTATGTATGGGAAGACAAAGCTGAATTACTACTTAAGGCTAACCCAGGACTTCGCATAAAATTTAATGTCAAAAAAAGTTACGATAAAGACTTTGCTAACAATTGGTATGCACAGTTAGATTGGTTACACAAACAAAGTCCTAATTACGAAAAAGCACACTTGCAATATCCTATATATCGCCTTCTTTAAATTTTACGGTAACGCACGCCACAAGCTTCGATACATACTACAAAATAAGTTAGAAATTGGCCCTCAATTTCAAACTGATATTTAAAGTCTTCGATACCGCAATCGCTGGTGGTAAAATACATGTCCTCTGCAGAATAAGTCCCAGATGTACTTTCTGCATTATTATCAAAAAAATCGCAAAGCGATTGATTTGACCTTACAGTTCCATCTGCATTAAAGCTAATAGTTTGGTCACTGGTTACTGGCATAAAAACGCCACTTCCATCACCTGGATCTGCCAATGTAGCCACTAATTTCCATGTCCCTAATAGTTCAGCTTCAGATTCATCTTTATTACAAGAAACCAGAAATAAGGCTAAAATTATTAATATAAAATTCAGTTTCATTTTGAGACGACTTTACACTTAAACGAAAAAAGTATACAATGGTTGCGTCAAAATTTACAAACTATACCAAAAGCTTAATATTAGCATAGCTATTCTCTAACGCTTTTTTTACTTTCTTGGCACCTAACCACTTCACTTTGGTAATACCCTCCTTTTCTTGTGGAATTAAATTCCCAGTATAGTTTGTTTTCATCTCAAACCAATATGTTACTTTTATACGGTATCGCCCACGACGCTTAAAAATATGATAGGTCGTTGGAAGTGGTTTTATGATTTTAAGGTCCTCAACACCCGTTTCTTCCTCAACCTCTCTAATCGATGTTTCTTCTATTGATTCCTTACCTTCAATTTTTCCTTTTGGTAAATCCCACTTATTATTCCTGTAGATAAATAATATTTTACCATCCTTATTATATACTTTACCACCACCGGCAATAACATTAGGTAATTTTTTAAGAAACTTCTTAAGTAACTTTTCTTCATTATCATGCACCAAATACACTGCTTTTAGGCTGGTGCGATTTAGCATTCTAATAACTTTAGCAAGGTCTACAGATTTAAGCAAAAACACTTTAAAATCTGTTTCTTTATCAACTTTAGTAGTTAAATATATGGGTTTATCACCTACATAAATTGTATACATCGACAGTTAGCTTTCAATTTTATATGGTAAATGTATTATTTTTATAAGAAGGAATTTGAATAAAAAATTATTTTAATTTAAAATTTAGTCCTCTTCAAAATTCATTAATTTTGCAGCATGATTTTTAATAAAGATATTGCTAAGAAAACTGCAGAGTTATTACTGCAAATTAATGCCATTAAACTGCAACCGAATGACCCTTTCACTTGGGCTTCTGGCTGGAAATCGCCTATCTATTGTGATAACCGAATTGTTTTGTCCTATCCTCAGATAAGAAATTATGTTAGAGAAACCATGGCACGACAAATTGAAGAACTCTATGGAAAACCAGATGTTATTGCTGGCGTTGCTACCGGTGCTATTGGTATAGGTGCTCTTGTTGCTGAGTATTTAAATCTTCCTTTTGTGTATGTGAGACCCGAAGCAAAAAAGCATGGCCGACAAAATCAGATAGAGGGTTATGTAGAAAAAGGGCAAACTGTGGTGGTGGTTGAAGACTTAATAAGCACAGGTAAAAGTAGCCTCAATGCCGTAAAAGCACTGAAAGAAGCCGAACTGAATATTAAAGGTATGGTCGCTATTTTTACTTATGGTTTTGATATAGCTGACCAAAACTTCAATAAAGAAGAAGTAGAATTACATACTCTTGGCAATTACGAAAGTCTATTAGAACAAGCTTTAGACACCAAGTATATTACCCAGGCACAACAAGACATTTTAGCACTTTGGAATGCCAGTCCAAGTGAATGGAACGCTAATTGATATAGCGTTATAAGAGTTAAAATGAAAAGTAATTTAACTTTCATATTAACTCAATAACATAAACAAATATATAAATCAAATGAATTTAGAATCACCAAAGGTTACAATAGATAAATCACCCGAAGAAACATTTAATTTTCTATCGGATGTCAAAAATTTCGAAAAGTTAATGCCAGAAAACATTAGTAAATTTGAGGTATTAGACACAGATAAATTTTTATTTGCACTCAGAGGAATGCCAGAGATTGTTCTTAAAAAAAGAGAAACAACACCAAATAGCAAAATTGTTTTAGGTGCTGCCGGCGGTAAATTAGACTTCACTTTAACAGCAGATATCAATGAATTAGAAGCATCTAAAACTGAAGTGCAATTAACATTTCAGGGCGAATTTAATGCTATGATGGCTACGATGATAAAGGGGCCAATAGGGAAATTTTTAGAAACTCTTTCTACAAATATGCCAACAGCTGTTTAGTATAACAACTGTATTTCTTTTAAATCGAATGCTTTTTTAACGTCATCTTCTAAAAGTAATTGTAATTTACCATCATCGGTTACACCTTCAATAAAACCAGAAAAAATCTGGTTGCTTGAAGCTTTAAAACTTGATGGTTTTTTTATGCGAAACAATTGAGATTCGTAAGCTGTTTTTAAAAAATCAAAATCTTCGTTTTGTAATCGTTCAAAATAAAGTTTTATGTGCTTTAGTATAAGATAAAACACCTCTTGTTTATTGTGTACGACTCCCGTAATTAATTGTAAAGACGATGCATTAGGAAGCTCATCAAAAAATTTCTGGTTTACATTGAGACCAATGCCAATAACGGATCCAACGAGTGTATTGTTTTTTATGACATTTTCTATAAGTATTCCTGCTATTTTTTTATTCTCTGACAAAATGTCGTTAGGCCATTTAATCTTTATTTTAGGTACTTGTAATTCATTTAGCGCTTTAGTTATGCCTAAGGCAACTGCCATACTTATATAAAACTGCTGTTGTACTTCTAAAAAAGAAACATCCTTAAACACACTAAACGTTAGGTTTTTAGTACTTTCTGCCTGCCATTGCGTACCCATCTGACCTCTGCCCTGAGTCTGTGATTCGGAAATAACTATAGTAAAATCCTTCGGAGTCTTTTTAACGCAAAGCCCCTTTAGGTAACTATTTGTAGAGTCGATGGCATCAAGTTTGATTATATACATAAAAACGAGTAGGTTATTTTATAGATTTCTTATGACTATTTGGGTTAACAAGAACTAAAAAAATAATAACTTTGTATAAATTTAAAACATTTTAATGACGCAAAGAAATAGCAATGCCGATCAACTTATAACAACAGTAATAAGTGGAATCGAAGAAGTTAAAGGAAAAGAAATTACACTTTTAGATTTAAGAGAGATAGAAAACACAGTTTGCGATTATTTTATCATATGCGAGGGTACTTCAAACACTCAGGTTAATGCAATCGTTAATTCCATACAAAAACTTGTAAGTAAAACAACCAAGGATAAGCCTTGGCATATAGAAGGTACTGAAAATGCCGAGTGGGTATTGATGGACTATGTAAACGTTGTTGTGCACGTTTTTCAAAAGCATATCAGAGAGTATTATGACATAGAGAGTCTGTGGGGCGATGCAAAAACAACACAAATAGAAACAAGTATCTAAAAAAGAAAAGCTAAGAATGGCAAAAGAAAATAAAAACCTAAACAAAAAACCTAAAGTAAGTCCCTATTGGATTTACGGAATTATTATAGCTGTATTTGTAGGCATTCAACTGTTCGGAGGTGCCTTTGGTGGTCAAGGTGGCACCAAAACAACACCGACAGATTTTTTCTCGTATTTAAAAAATGGTGATGTTGAAAAGGTTGAAATCATTAACAAAAGAGAAGCTCGCGTATTTTTAACGAAAGAGGCAGAACAACAAGAAATTCACAAGAAATCGGTACCAAAAGGATTCATGGCTGGATCAGAACTAGCTAACTATCGTTTTGAATTTGGAGATTTAAAATTATTCCAAGAAGAAATAGAAAAAATAAAACAAGATAATAACATTACTGTCCCTGTAGCCTTTGTTACAGAAAGTAATGCCTTTGGTGACTTTTTAATTTCTTTATTACCTTTTATTCTTATCATCGGTGTTTGGATTTTTATCATGAGACGCATGTCTGGTGGTGGCGGTGGTGGTGCTGGAGGCCAAATCTTCAATATCGGAAAATCTAAAGCAAAGTTATTTGACGAAAAAACTGATACTAAAACATCTTTTAAAGATGTTGCTGGTCTTGAAGGTGCCAAAGAAGAGGTACAAGAAATTGTAGACTTTTTAAAATTCCCTGAAAAATACACCTCACTTGGTGGTAAAATACCAAAAGGTGCATTACTTGTAGGACCTCCAGGAACTGGTAAAACTTTACTAGCAAAAGCAGTGGCCGGAGAAGCTAAAGTACCTTTCTTCTCATTATCAGGTTCTGATTTTGTGGAGATGTTTGTCGGTGTTGGTGCATCTCGTGTAAGAGATTTATTTAAGCAGGCTAAAGAAAAATCTCCTTCTATCATCTTTATAGATGAAATTGATGCAATTGGTCGTGCCAGAGGAAAAAACAATTTTTCAGGTTCTAATGACGAACGTGAAAACACACTAAACCAGCTTTTAACAGAAATGGATGGTTTTGGAACAAACACAAACGTTATTGTTCTGGCTGCGACAAACCGTGCAGATGTATTAGATAGCGCTCTCATGCGTGCTGGTCGTTTTGACCGTCAGATATATGTAGACTTACCTGATGTACGTGAGCGTAAAGAAATTTTTGAAGTACACTTACGTCCATTAAAAAAAGCAAAAGGATTAGATATCGATTTCTTATCTAAACAGACCCCAGGTTTTTCAGGTGCAGATATTGCAAATGTGTGCAATGAAGCTGCTCTTATTGCTGCTCGTAACGGTAAAAAAGCTGTAGATAAACAAGATTTCTTAGATGCAGTTGATAGAATTATTGGTGGTTTAGAAAAGAAAAATAAAATCATTACCAAAGAAGAAAAACGCGCCATTGCATTTCACGAAGCAGGTCATGCGGTTACAAGTTGGATGTTAGAACATGCTGCACCTCTAGTAAAAGTAACTATTGTACCAAGAGGTCGTTCTCTCGGTGCCGCCTGGTATTTGCCAGAAGAACGATTAATCGTAAGACCTGAGCAAATGTTAGATGAGATGTGTGCCACTATGGGTGGACGTGCGGCAGAGAAAGTCATATTTGACAAAATTTCTACTGGTGCGTTGAGTGATTTAGAAAAAGTCACAAAGCAAGCAAGAGCAATGGTGACTATATACGGCTTGAGCGATAAAATTGGAAACCTAACCTATTACGACTCTTCAGGGCAACAAGATTACAATTTCTCTAAACCTTACAGTGAAGAGACCGCTGTTTTAATTGATAAAGAAATCTCGAGGATTATAGAGGAGCAATACAAACGTGCTATTAAAATATTAGAAGAGAATAAAGATAAATTAACGCAGCTTGCAGAAGTCCTTTTAGACAAAGAAGTTATTTTTAAAGATAATCTCGAAAAAATATTTGGGAAACGTCCTTTTGAAAAAGATAGAATTGCTTCTGAAGAAGAAGAAGAGTAAAATTTCAACAGTTAACGAAAAAACTTAAATTAACCTCTAGTTAGTTTAAGTTTTTTTATATTTGAAAGAATTCATAAAGACGTGTATTAATAGTAGTTGCTAATGAGCTTATTTAGAAAAATCTTTGGGGGAAAATCTGAACGTTCCGAAGAAAAAGTTCCTAATGAAGAGCGCAGCAAATACATGCCAGACATTAAACTTCCTGTAGACGAACGCTTTACCATTAACTTTAAAGCCAATGGCGGTAAATTTTTATACTGTGAAAATATTGAAGAAGTGTACAATAGCCTAGAAAATATTATTGAAGAGAATAGCTGGGGAGACAAAAAAGTTTTTTTATTAAATGATAGTCTGAAAGATTTATTCAAAGGCTTTGAGCTCAAAGCCACAAAAAAAACTACAGAAAGTGCTTATTTTTTTACAACCTGTGAGTATTTAATTTCTAATGATGGGTCTTTATTAATCTCATCAAATCAAATTGCAGAAAAGAAATTAAAAGAGCTTCCACCAAATTTTGTCGTTTATGCAACAACGAGTCAGTTGGTAGAAACAATTGGCGAAGGACTTAAAGGCATCAAAAACAAAAACCGCTCTAAAATACCAACAAACATAACTACTATTAAGCACTTTAAAACAGACGAAGATAAAGACTTCCTGACCTATGGAAGCAGTGCAAAAAATCTATATCTATTGTTATTAGAGGACTTATAAATGAAGGAACTTTTAACGCGTAGTATTTCTGGACTTCTATACATCACCTTACTTATAGTATCTATGTATTGGCAAAATGCCTTATTGGTTGTTCTGTATGTTTTTGGATTGGTCTCTCTCATAGAATTTATTAAGCTGATAAAGCTAAAGTCATTTGTAATACCAGCTTTGATTTTTACCTTTTTATACTTTGGGTTTTGGTATTGGTGCAGAATTCATACCTCAACCACAGGCACAAATGAGGCTATTCAAATCTTGTTGGTCATCACTATTTTTGTGAATCTTATTTTAATAAAAGATCTATTCACCTTTAAAAGAATACCTTTATTTGAATCCAAGCGCTACATCTCCACAACGTTTTATTTATCGAGTGGTTTTGTGTTTTTATTTCTAATTGCCAATTACCTCAACAGCTTTACACCGCTTCTCCTTTTAGGAAGTTTTATTTTAGTTTGGATTAACGATAGCTTTGCGTATCTCACAGGTAAAAATTTTGGTAAACAGAAACTATTCCCTAGCGTCTCACCAAAAAAGACAGTCGAAGGATTTTTAGGAGGTTTATTTTTTGCATGTGTCTCCAGTTATTTTATTGCCACACTTACCGAGACTTTAGGGTTTACAAGCTGGCTTATTCTAGCGATTATAGTTAGTGTATTTGGCACCTTGGGTGATTTAATAGAATCCAAATTTAAACGCCAAGCCGAAGTTAAAGACAGTGGTGTAATAATGCCAGGACATGGGGGACTCTTAGACCGCTTAGATAGTATTATCTTTGCAGCCCCGTTTATATATTTATTCTTAAGAATTTTAAGTTATGTTTCATAAAGAAGGTCACAAAATAATACTTATCACACTGTTTATAGTGGTTGCAGCTATATTTACTATTGATGCCTTTGTGTCTGTAGAATGGTTACGTAATACCTTAATGCTTTTGGTTCTAGCGTTTTTTATCCTCATACTACAGTTTTTTAGAAACCCTAAACGCCATACGCATGCCAACGAAAAACAAGCTTTATCTCCTGTTGATGGTAAGGTAGTCGTCATTGAAGAAGTTTTTGAAAAAGAAGTTTTTAATGACAAACGCCTTCAAGTATCGGTCTTTATGTCTCCAATAAATGTGCATGTTACCCGATATCCTATAAGCGGTAATATCACATACAGCAAATACCACCCAGGTAAATATTTAGTGGCATGGCACCCAAAAGCTAGTGAAGAAAATGAGCGTACTACGGTTGTTCTAGATAATGAAGGCTTCGGAAAAGTATTGTATCGTCAAATTGCTGGTGCGCTTGCCAAACGGATTGTTAACTATGCAAAAGTTAATACCGCAGCACAACAAGGTGCAGATTCAGGATTTATAAAATTTGGGTCAAGAGTTGATTTATTTTTACCTTTAGACGCAGATATTAAAGTCGCGCTTAACCAAAAAGTAAAAGGTGGCGAGTCTGTGATTGCAGAAATGAAATGAGCCAAAGTGATTTAGACATAGCATTTGAAGCAGCCGTAAAACGGGTCAATGACCATACGGACCCATTCCCTGCAGACTTCTTACTTCGTCTATATGCTTATTACAAAAAGGCAACCAACAATTACGGTAGACCGAGTAGTAAAAAACAAATTATCAATGCCTTTAAAACAAATGCGCTTTTTCAGGTGCAAGACATTTCTGAAGACGTAGCCAAACAACAGTATATAGATTTGGTGAACCACTACTTTTTGTACGGAAAGTAATATCAAACTTTGACACACCATGACATTAGCAGATGCCCCTATAAGTTTTAAAAACGGGAGTATTTTAAAAAATCGTTTTATGCTAGCGCCAATGACCAATACACAGAGTCATGAAGACGGCACACTATCTAATGAAGAATACCATTGGCTTACCATGCGCGCTAAAGGTGGTTTTGGATTGACCTTGACCTGCGCCTCACATGTG